>ERZ795062.408-NODE-408-length-36997-cov-9.687889_pt1 | contig 36997 bp, 32 predicted proteins | sample MGYA00375146_ERZ795062 | MGnify/ENA primary metagenome ERZ795062 (study PRJEB30191, sample SAMN05720281) | activated sludge metagenome | isolation source: Anaerobic digester | place: USA | collected 2015-07-16 ...
TCTATTTGGAATTTATTAACCCCTACTACTATTCTTTCTTGAGATTCTATTTCCATTTGATAGCGATAAGCTGAATCTTGTATTTCCTTTTGAATATATCCTTTTTCTATGGCTTTTGGAGCACCACCTAATTCATCTATTTTTTCAATGTATTTCATAGCTTCTTTTTCAATTCTATCAGTTAAGTTTTCTATATAGTAAGAGCCTGCTAATGGATCTATGGTTTCAGCTACTCCAGATTCATGGGCAATTATCTGCTGAGTTCTTAGAGCAATCCTTACTGCTTCTTCAGTAGGTAGCGCCAATGCTTCGTCTTTTGAATTGGTGTGCAAAGATTGAGTTCCACCAAGAACTGCTGCTAAAGCTTGAATAGTTACCCTGATTATATTATTATCTGGTTGTTGTGCTGTTAAGGTTGAACCAGCTGTTTGAGTATGGAATTTTAACATCATGGATTTTTCCTTCTTGGCATTAAATCTCTCTTTCATAATCCTAGCCCATAACCTTCTAGCTGCTCTATATTTTGCTACTTCCTCTAATAAATCATTGTGTGCATTGAAGAAAAAAGATAATCTAGGTGCAAAATCATCTACATCTAATCCCGCATCTATGGCAGCTTCTACATAAGCAATTCCATCTGCTAATGTAAAGGCTACTTCTTGAATAGCTGTAGCTCCTGCTTCTCTTATATGATATCCACTAATACTTATGGTATTCCACTTTGGTACTTCTTTGGAACAATATTCAAATATATTGGTAATGAGTCTCATAGATGGTTCTGGAGGAAATATGTAAGTTCCTCTTGCTATATATTCTTTTAATATATCATTTTGTATGGTTCCCCTTAACTTTTCCTTAGGCACTCCTTGCTTTTCCGCTACAGCAATATACATTGCTAATAAAACACTTGCTGGTGCATTGATGGTCATGGAAGTACTTACTTTATCCAATGGAATGCCGTCAAATAATATTTCCATATCCTTTAAAGAGTCTATAGCAACTCCTACTTTACCTACTTCTCCTTCTGATAAACTATGATCTGAATCATATCCTATTTGAGTAGGTAAATCAAATGCAACACTTAGACCTGTTTGCCCTTGTTCTAATAGATATTTATATCTCTTATTGGATTCTTCTGCAGTGGCAAAACCTGCATATTGTCGCATAGTCCAAAGCCTACCTCGATACATAGTAGGTTGAACTCCTCTGGTGTATGGATATTCCCCTGGAAACCCTAGTTTTTCTTCATAATCAAAATCTTTTATATCTTCTGGTGTATATAGCCTATCTACTTCTAAATTGGATCCTGTTGTGAATTTCTCTTTCCTCTCAGGAAATCTACTAATAGCTTTTTGTACCTTTTCTTCTGTCCATTTCTCTTTAGCCTTTTTAATCTCCCCTATCTTGTTTTCATCAAACATCTTTTCGCCCTCCTTGTATTGGAAAAGTTAACCACCTTAAATATATCCATTCACTATATATTATAGTAATAATTACATAGATTTTGCAACATTAATTTCAATATATTTTGAAAATGCAATAAATATTGCAAAATTTGTTCTATTGCCACAATATAAAAAAGGCAGCTAATATAATTTTTAGCTACCTTGTTTTTTATGCACTTGCTGCCAAGAATATTTCTTCAAATTCTTTGCCATCTAGAGTTTCTTTTTCTAAAAGAGCCTCTGCCACTTTATGAAGAACATTCATATTATCTTTTAATATCTGTTCTGCTTTACTATATGCTCTATCTATTAATGTTCTCATTTCTTCATCTATGGCTGCAGCTACTTTCTCACTATAGTTTCTAGTCCTTCCAAAATCCCTACCTACAAATACTTCTTCTTCGTCTGTACCATATGTCATAGGTCCAAGTTTTTCACTCATACCATAATGGGTGACCATTCGTCTTGCTAATTTAGTAGCTCTTTCAATATCGTTTTGGGCTCCTGTACTTATATCTCCTAGTACTAAAGCTTCTGCAGCTCTTCCTCCTAATAATTGAACCAATTCGTCTTCCATTTGTTTTTTCGTCATATAATATCTATCTTCCTCAGGCAAATAAGCAGTAAATCCCCCTGCCATACCTCTAGGGATTATGGTTATCATGTGAACAGGATCTGTATTTGGTAAAAGTCTTGCAGTAATTGCATGACCTGCTTCATGATAGGCGGTAAGCCTTCTTTCTTTTTCGCTAATTACCTTGGATTTCTTTTCTGGACCTGCTACAACCTTTATTGAAGCTTCATCTATAATTTCCATAGGAATTTTCTTTAAGTTTTTCCTAGCTGCTAATAATGCTGCTTCATTAGTTAAATTCTCTAAATCTGCTGGCGTAAATCCAGGAGTTCTCTTTGCCACTACCTTTAAATCTACATCATCATCTAAAGGCTTGTTTCTAGTATGAACCTTAAGGATTTCTTCTCTAGCTTTTATATCAGGTAATCCTACATAGATCTGTCTATCAAATCTACCTGGCCTTAAAATTGCTGGATCTAATATATCAGGCCTATTAGTAGCTGCCATTACGATTATACCTTCATTGGTACCAAAACCATCCATTTCAACCAAAAGTTGATTTAAAGTCTGCTCTCTTTCATCATGGCCTCCACCTAGCCCTGCACCTCTTCTCCTTCCTACTGCATCGATTTCGTCTATAAATATTATACAAGGTGCATTCTTTTTTGCCTCTTCAAATAAATCTCTAACTCTACTAGCTCCAACTCCTACAAACATTTCTACAAAATCAGAACCAGATATGCTAAAGAATGGAACTCCAGCTTCTCCAGCTACAGCTTTACTTAAATACGTCTTTCCTGTTCCTGGAGGCCCTACTAATAGTACACCTTTAGGAATTCTAGCTCCTATTTCTAAATATTTTTTTGGACTCTTTAAAAAGTCTACTATTTCCTCTAATTCCTCTTTTTCTTCTTCTAAACCTGCTACATCATCAAAAGTAACCAGATTGCCCTCTTCCTCTTTATGCATCTTAGCTTTACTCTTTCCAAAAGACATAACCCGATTACCCCCACCTTGGGATTGTTGCATAAGGACAAACCAAAATACAACAAACATCAATATTACAAATATTGTAGGTAATGCGGTAATAAACCATGGTTCAGTTGGCTCAGGTTCTGCACTATAACTTTTTATCTGACCAGATTCTACTTTATCCCTCAAATAATTTTCATAAAAATTATTTTTCATATGTTCAGGAATCATAAAAGTATATTGAGTACCGTCAACTAGCTTTCCTTTTAATGTATCACCTACAGTTATAATACTTTCTATATTATTATTTTCCAAATTGGTCAAAAACTCAGTTACATCCATTGCTTTAGCTTGCTCTACATCTTTGCCAAACATAGTTACTACAAATATTATTATGATGAATAAAAGCAAGTAAAGACTTGTGCCTCTAAAAAATCTTCTCAATCCAAGTCCTCCCTTCTATCTAAAATCAAATCATATTCTAAGATTATAGCATATTTCCAATTAAAGTACAATATTATATGTTTTTTAACTCTTAATTATATACTTCTTCTTTTAATGCAGCAACAAAAGGCAGGTTTCTATATTGTTCTGCATAATCAAGGCCGTATCCCACCACAAATTCATCGGGGATTATAAACCCTCTATAATCTACAGGCACTTGGGCTTTTCTCCTATCAGGTTTATCTAAAAGGGTACAAATCTTTACGGACTTTGCACCTCTTTTATTCAAATTATCTGTTAGATATGATAAGGTAAGGCCAGTGTCAATTATATCCTCTACAATCAAAATATCTTTATCTTCTATACTACAATCTAAATCCTTTATTATTCGAACAATGCCTGTTGATGTAGAAGATTTTCCATAACTAGATACCGCCATAAAATCCATTAATATAGGTATTTCTATACTTTTAGCTAAATCTGCCATAAATATTACTGCTCCTTTTAATATACCCACCAACATTAAATTTTTACCCCTATAATCCTCGGTTATTTGTTTTCCTAATTCTTTAACCCTTGCTTCTATTTCTTCTTCAGTCACCAGTACATTCTTTATAATATCTTCCATCATAGTTGAGCCCCCTTAAATTTATTATTTAAGCTTACTACCAATACTCTTTGAGTATTTGGAGTTATCTTATATGATTCACTAGTTCTATATCCAACTATCCATAGAATATTTTCATCGTCAGTTAATATAGGTATTTTATCCCTTTTATCTTTTGGAATTTTTTCATCAATAAAATAGTCCTTAATCTTTTTACTTCCTTTCATACCATAGGGTACAAAACGATCACCAGTTCTTCTGTTTCTTATATACAAATCCCCCTTTATCTTATCATAATCAAAGTATTTGATAAACCTTTCATTTTTGTCCATATATATATCAGTAACAGGAAGCACCTTTACATTAAAAGTTAGATCTATCTCTTCTATATATGTTGTTCCCTCAACATCTAGTCTGTATAAAAAATCCTTTTTTTTAGTTTTATAGTTTTTTTCAATAATAAACTCATTATAGCTTGTCTTAGCTATAATATTGTTAATTAAATCAATACTCTTCCCTGTCCTCCTTTCTAAAAAAAGCTTTAATGTATCAGATATATGCTTCTCTGTAACTCCTTGTAGATTACCATCTATATCTAAAATACAATTTCTTATTATTCTATTTTGAATACTTCTATGTTCCTTGACAAATTGATCTCCATCTAAAATTATACTATCTTTTGACTTTTTTTTCACCATCCTATTATAGCTTTTTTGAGCATATTCCTCTAAAAAGTCGCTATCAACTGATGAAATCCTCGAAGTTCTCCATAATGTATCTACTATATTTGGATTAAAATTTTCCTCTATATATGGAATCAACTCCAATCTAATTTTATTTCTATTGTATATAGTCTCAAGATTAGTCCTATCTAATCTAGTTTTAATATTTCGCTCTTGTAAATATTTTTCAATATCACGTCTTTCCACACCTAGTATAGGCCTTATTATATCTCCACTCACATAATCCATACCTTTTAATCCATCTATTCCTGTTCCTCTAAAAAATCTCATTAATAGAGTTTCTGCTTGATCGTTTTTATTATGAGCTACTGCAATTTTTCCCCCTCCAATCTCATCTAATATTTCACGAAAAAAATCATATCTTAGCTTTCTTCCAGCTTCCTCTGATGAAAGACCTGTTTTCTTTGCATATTCATCCATATTAACGGTTTTAGAATAACAAGGTAATCCTAGGTCTTTAGATAATTCTTCTACAAATATTTGATCCTCTAAAGCATCCCTACCCCTTACTCCATGGTTTAAATGGGCTATATATATATTAAAATCTATAATCTCTCTTATATCCAATAAAATATATAAAAGTGCCATAGAATCTGGCCCCCCTGAAAGTCCTAATACTATATTGTCCCCTTTTTGAATTAATCTGTATTCTTTTATAACTTTTAATACCTTGTTCTCCATATTTATCACCTTTCTCTGCTTTAAAATATCCTTTATACTATTTCTATATAATAGAAATTTTCCCTTTAAAAATTCTATATTAACAAGAAATATCTTACACTCATAATTATAACAAAAACAAAACTGACTATACTAGCAATTAGTACATAGTCAATTTTGTTAAGACTATTATTTGTTTTATTGTAGCTAATCCTATTAGATAAAACTTTCTCATACTGGCTAAAGGTTTTGTACTTCCCATCTAAGGCATTACATAAAAATTGTACTTGGTCTTTTCTTAAAGGAAAGGTTTGAATTTTAGCCTTAATTTGTTCTAAGCTATATACTAGTGGATTATACTCTGTGTTACCTATCAAACTTATCATAATCATAGTTATACTAAATATTACTTCCATTTGGTGATTATAGTTAAAACCTACATTCCATGAATTTATATTATATATAGGTGTATACTCTTTTGTAGGCATTTCCTTCTCTATTAAACCACCAAAATCTATAAAATATATTCGTCCTTTACTATCTAATATTATATTTTCTAATTTAATATCAGTATATTTATACCCTAATATATCTATTCTTTTAAACATATTTACAAGAATTAGTCCTATTTTAAATATATTTCTAGATTCTAAGGCGCTGCCCATCAGTTTTTTTAGATTAATTCCAAAGATATATTCCATTACTATGTAATGGAATATATCTTTGTTGTATTCCCAATCATCTAATTCATAAACTATAGGCACAAATTCTAAATCTTTCAATGCTATCATAGCATTATACTCGTTGGTAATAGATAATGTATCTTTAGATATCTTCATGGCCTTTACATTACCTTCTATATCCCTTACCATATATACTTTACCAAAATTTCCTACTCCTATTAATCCAATAAGCTTGTATTCATTTCCTTTCCATTTACCCTTTATTTTCATATAATCACCTAAACTATATGATCATAGGATATATTCTCATATTCTTCATCAGCAAATATGTCTATTGCTCCTTCAATAGCGGGACCTGTAGGTGTAATTCCCCCTATCTCTATAATATCTAGACTACGCTTTAATTCATCTAAGTCTTGAGTAAATTCACATAATAATTCATAGTACCCTTCTTTACCTGGGAATATTGAAACAGCTATTTTATTTTTCCCTTTTCTTTCTTCTAAAAATAAGAGTAATTCCAATATGCTCTTTTTAGCAATATCAATTTTATGTTTCATACTACCACTAGCATCTAATAGGATTAAACACTTTAAATCTACTTCATCTCCAATTCTATCTATTAGTTTTACAAATTTATATCTTTCTGTAGGACTAACCTCATTTATATCCATATCTATTATCTCCTTTAATTCTTGGCTTACCATCTGTTCTATAGTACTATATATGGAGTTTATGGTAACTCTACTTAAGGTCTCTGAAAGATGATTTAAATGGGTTAGTTCACATACTCCTCCACCTTTTTCTGCTATATCTTCTAATTCCATGATTGCCAACTGGTCTTTATCATTGTCAATAATCCCTATGGTATTAACTCTAATACCTTCTTTTAATGCTAATTCTGCCATATCCCTAGGGTCCACCCCCCTATTGGATTGACCATCTGAAATTAAGATAATTTGCTTTAACATAAATATCACTCCTATAGTTTTTCTGGATTATTGACAAATATACTTATTATATACAATATATTTTATATTTAGGACTATCGATTCTTCCATACTTTTGTGACCAATACAGTCATATCGTCTTTTATCTGATGCTTGCTTACCTTTTCTGCTACTTCTAATATACTATCAGCAATAGTCTTAGGATTGACACTGTCAATATTTCTAATTACATCTTTCATCCACTGTTCCCCATCTCTAATTTGTTCATTAGATTCCAATACTCCATCGGACATCATTATTATAATATCTCCATCCTCTATATATTCTTCATATATATTAAAATCTACATTCTTCAATATGCCCACAGGCAAGGATTGGGAATTGATTATTTTTATCTCATCTTTTCTCTTTATGAAAGTTGCTGGTGCACCAGTTTTGATGATTTGAAGTTTCCCTGAATACAAGTCTAGTAATGATATATCTAAAGTGGTAAATATTTCATCATTAGATTTAAGCATAAGGATTGAATTGATGGTCTTTAAGGTTATCTCTTTGTCAAATTTCGCTTCTAAAAAACTTTCTAATAGTTTAATGGCTATACTACTTTCATTATTTGCCCTTTTACCAACTCCCATTCCATCACTTATAGCTATAAAATAATTGTTATCCCCTTCTCCAAAGGTATAATTATCTCCTGAAATATCATTGTAACTATTGGCCTTAACTGCTATTTCAGTAAAGGCACTATAACGATTACTCCTTACAAATTTAAAACTTTGCTTCCCCCTTTTTGTCCCTTCTAATGTAAAATCTTCTTTTAAAGGTATACCTATTGTGTTTGAAACTATTTTCTTTATATTTTCCTTACTATTATTTGCTTTGTATGTCTTATCTACATCTATATATATCTCTATTCTGTTTTCTTCTAATTCTACCACTACTACATTTTTTACATCTATCTTTTCATTTTTCAAATTTGCATATATTATCTCTTCCATATCCTCTTTAAATATAGGATCCATGTATATATCCTTGCTAATATCCCCTATAATATTAGCTACTTCTTCTAGTTGTTCAGATACTAAAAGCCTATTTTCTAAAAGTTTCTTCTCCCACATGGAATGAACTTCAAATATATCAAATTTGGTTTTAATAACTTCTATTATTTTATCTTTATTTATACAATAATCCTTCATTAATACAGGTAGGTGTTCTTCAGTTATACACTTATTTTCTTCTATCAAGCTTATGATATCATACATAAGATTATAGGTGGTATAAAAACCCTCTTCCCAACAAAACTTTCTCATTCCACAATTAGCACACAAAGAGTTGGCTATATCATCAATTAGTTCATATACATCAGTTATATCATAGATTTGCTCGTATTCTACTGAATTTCTAAAGGTAGCAGATAGTTCACTAAATACCCTAGATATTTCATTTAATCTATTCATAGTTATTTCATCTTTTCTTTGAGAGTAGCTTTTCTGTTTCATACGTCCTAGAACTATTTCCATATAATCTGAAAGATAATAATTTAATGTTTTATATAATATCCCAAACAATACTATAGCTAAACCTAGTTCCAATGGTTTAATAAAACTGATTCCATATCCATTGATATAAAAACTTATAATTCCATTGCCTAATAGAAAACCTAATGTAGAACCTATTTTCCCTAAATCCTTAAAAAGCCCAGCCAGCATCCCTGCCAATCCATATATAGATAGTATAAAAGGCATCTCTGGCTGAGATATATAGGATATTAATCCTAAACTTATACCAGCAATTCCTCCTACAAAAGCGCCTTCTGAAAAACCTAAATATAATATTATAAATACACTTAATACAGTTTTTATAGACAATCCAGCTATAGAAATATTTTGAATCCCTGCAATCACTAAAGATAGAGTAATAATACCACATATGAGACTTTCACTAGTGGGACTTTTCCCTATAGATTCCAGCGAAAGACTATAACAAAATATATAGGTAAGAGCAAAAACTACTATTCCTTCAAATATAACTATAAATAAATCATAGATAAATATCTCTCTAAATATGAATAATGCTACCATTTTTACCAATAGAAATAATATGCTAGCTACTATAGAAGATTTTATCATAGATAAACTCCTTAGTTTGTTGGATTGATTAAAAAGGAAGAAGATTATAATGATAGCCAAAAAATAATCCCCACCTTTTAATCCATGGAAAGTAAATATGCCTAATATTGTAGAAGCAAGGATAAAAATATTCAATTTCCCAAGAATGATATAGGCTGTTATGAAGGCTATTCCAAAAGGAGTTAGCTTGTCCAGGATATTAGCTCTTCCAATAAAAAAAGCCAATATCATGTATAGTATTTGCTTACTATCAAAATAAAACAGATTGTTAAGCTTTTTTTGTTTTGATAAAGCAAATTCTGATTTTAACATTTCAATTCCCCCCTATTCCCTGTTTTATAAATATACTAACAAATTATTTAAAAATATTTTGTCAATACTCCTTGTAGGAAATGGAGAATTTTTTGACACAAAGCCTTCCTTTCCACGATTATTTGTTAATCTAAAGAAATAAGTTCTATAGCCTTTATCATGATAAGTATCTATATTACAAAGCTATAATAAAATATGTACATATGATGTACTATTTTGTTTTAAGACTTCTAAAGAGCAAATATGGTCCTTATGAAATTAATATTAAGTTTAGTTAAAGTTAAAGTAATATAAAACATTAAAAAAACCGGATTACTCCGGTTTTATAAGTCCATTTTAAATTACATTTTATAACGTTCTCCTCAATAAACAATACATAGGTTTGTTTAAAAACCACCTGTCCCTCTAGATTTTTGTCCACGTCTACCTTCTCGCATCTTTAACTGATCTTGCTTTTCATTGCTGTCCTTTAAAAATTGAGAAAGCTTATCCTCAAAAGACATGTGTTTTTGTTTCTCATCAACTTTATCCCAATCAATTTCAATAGGATTTGTAGTTTTAGGTTGAGCTTGTCTAATGGAAAGGCTAATCTTGCCATCCTTAGATATTGATAAGATTTTCACTTTCACTTTTTGATCTTTTTTCAAGTAGTCGGTTACCTTTTCTACATAGTCATCAGATATTTCTGAAATGTGGACTAATCCACTATTCCCACCTGGTAATTGAACAAATGCACCAAAATTTGTAATACCTGTGACCGTGCCCTCAACTACTTTTCCAACAGTTATGGGCATAAATAAACAATTCCTCCTTATAATTATATTCTCTTTCTAGTATATATGAGAATTCTTCTATTGTCAATAAATACTACTTTGTTCTAAAATTCATAAATCGCTTTTTATCTCTATTCCTATCTATATATATTATCTCCCTAGGTTTAACCATTCGTAAATCTTCCCTGGCTACTTTTTCTATAAATTCAATACTATCCTTATCCTGAATCTCATAATTTAACTGTTGAATTTCCTTTTCTAACTGAGCTATCTCTTTTTCCTCTTTTTCTTTTTTATCAGTTAGGTTCTTAATCATTATACCTTGACTTATAAAAGTTTTCCCTATCATAAATACTAAAAATAAAATTATTAAATGCCTTAGTTTAAATCTTTTCCTTTTCTTTTTATTTTTATTCGCCATAAAACCACCACCTAATATTCCTATTCTACATTCATTTTAAAACTCCTTCATTTTTTATTAGAAATAATAGCTTTTTGTTTTTTTATTTGATTGTAACTTTCCTTGGGGATTTTCTTCAAATTTTGTAATCCCTTTAATATTGGTGATAATCTCTTTTTAATGGGCTTAAAAAGGAGCATAATCCCTTGAAAAATTTTATTTATAAGTAAGCCTATTCCATCAAACAATCTCTTTAATAGGGGATAAAATAATTTACTCAATAAATTCAAATACATAAATCCCCCCATAAAGAATCCTAAAAACACATAGCCCCTTATCTCTCCCCAATTGCTTTTATGTAAAATATAAAAAAATATCAACGAAATACCTATCCAAAACAAAAAATCCTCTATTTGAGTAACTATATATTTAGGCTTAAAGTAGTGTCTACTTATCCTATATAGTTCATAAAAAAACCCAGCAATTAGACCTCCATATATAGAAGTTAAAAATATATAAAATTGCATCTTTATAGTAATATCCATATTACACTCCTATACTATTTAAATATTTTACCAATTAAATTTCCCTTCTGGGATGAATCCTTATCGTTGTAAAAAATTCCATTTATGATTCCATCTATTTTTACATTTCCATCGTCTAGATTTAATTTTCCTACATTAAGTCCTTCTCCTTTAATAGTCATTCCTCCTTTTACTGTCATAAGTATAATTATATTTTCATTAAAACTCTCAACCTGTTCCACCCCTGTAATGGTCACTTTGTTTCTATTCTCTACAATTACATTCTGATTCATAAAATCCCTTCTCTCATCTGCCAATTTCAATCCCTCCTTCCCATTTACTAATATTTATGAATAAAAAAAGGCTTTTATTACAAAAGCCTTTTCATTCTATAACCCTATATAATTCCGCTGCATTGTCTTTTTTTACATTATCTTGGATTTTTAATACTTCTACCTTTATAGTTCTTGTGCCAAAATCCACTTGCAATATATCTCCAACTTTAACCTCATCTCCAGGCTTTGCCTGTTTCTCATTAATATATACTCTACCTTGTTCACAAGCTTCTTTGGCTACAGGTCTTCTTTTGATAATTCTAGAGTTTTTTAAAAATTTATCTATTCTCAAGCAATCCCCTCCTAGATAGCATATTTAAAAAAATCAGGTCAAAGACCTGATTTTTTTATTTATTTACAGCTTCTTTCAATGATTTACCTGCTTTAAATACAGGCGCTTTTGATGCTGGTATTTGTATAACTTCTTCTGGGTTCCTTGGGTTTCTACCTTCTCTGGCTTTTCTATGTCTTACCTCAAAAGTTCCAAATCCTACTAACTGTACCTTTTCTCCACTAGCTAATGTCTCTTGTACCACTTCCATAAATGCGTTTAATGCACTTTCTGCATCCTTCTTTGTCAAATTGCTTTTTTCTGCCATACTAGAAACTAATTCAGCTTTATTCATTATCAATTCCTCCTCTTTTCATAATGTATTAATTCTTATTTAGCTTATTCTATATTCATTTGTAAAATCCTTCTTATTATGCTACAAATCCTATCATTTATCAAATCTATGTAGCTTTGCTTCATCCCATAATTTATCCATTTCTTCTAATGTCATATCTTCAAGTTTCTTCCCCATGTTTATACTTTTAGCTTCCATGATTGAAAATCTGTCAATAAACTTGTTTGTACTCCTATTTAATGCTACTTCGGGATTAATATTCAAAAACCTACATACATTAACTATAGCAAATAGTAAATCTCCCAGTTCATCTTCTACTTTATCCACATCACCACCTTCAATACAATTGATGGATTCAATCACTTCGTAATACTCTTCCTTCACCTTATCTAATGCACCATCTATGTTTTCCCAATCAAATCCAATATCTCTAGCCCTTTTCTGTACTTTATAGCTTCTCATTAAGGAAGGAAGTTTTGGAATATCCATTAGAGTATCAGTGTAAGTATTGATATTCCTATCTTTAAACTTCAGTTTATTCCAATTATATACTACTTCATCAGATTTTTCTACTTTTTTTTCATCAAAAACATGGGGATGACGATAAATCATCTTTTTATTAAGTTCGGTAGTAATATCAAACAAGTTAAATTCCCCTTCTTCCATAGCTATTTGACTATGAAACACTATTTGAAAAAGTAAATCTCCTAATTCCTCTACTAAATCATCCATATTGTCTCTATCAATGGCATCTACTACTTCATAAGCTTCTTCAATCACACATTCTCTAATGGACTTATGGGTCTGTTCCCTATCCCAGGGGCAACCTTCCTCGCTTCTTAATAATTCTACTGTACTAATAATATCGGTAATACTATATATTTTTTTAGTTATTTTATCCACTTTGGGTATATATATACTCGTAAAAGGCCCAATATTATCTATCCTATCTAGCTCATATATACAAATATAACAAACTTCCTCTTCTCCTTCTATTCCTGCACTATTAATAAGATATACTTTATATTCATCTCCATATACCTGGGATAGCACTAACTTAATATTAGAGGCGACTCTAGTATTATATACCTGAGTTACAATACAATCAAGATTAATATCTATATCTTTAAATTTAAAATGGCTGCCGTCTACAATTTTTAACCCATCTATAGGGTCCCTTCTCACAAGTTCCAGAATAGGTTCTACAAAGCTTATTCCTGACAAAAGCTCTACTTCTAAACTCTCATCTTTTATTTCCAATAGGATTTCAACTGTCTTTTCGGCTACCATAGGATGCCCAGGAACTAGATAGTTTATAGTACCGTATTTATCAGCCTTCTGGATTAAATCTTCTACAATACGCTCATATACTCCCAAAAAATCCTCTTCTTGCTCATATACATAATCATAGGATTCATAGGGGATGTTGTTATCCTTAAAATATTTTACTGTAGGATGTTTTTCCGTTCTTAGATAGTTCTTATCACCACTTCTAATCCTTTCCACAACTCCTATAGTTAAATCCTCTATACTTCCTGGTCCTAAGCCTAATACATATATTTTCCCCATATCCACTACTCCTTTGTGTTTTGGTCTATCTTTTTAATAATTTAAATCTAACCAACTTATTGGCTATTTTATCTCCATTGGGTAGTAATTTAAAATCCTCGTAGGTTAGTAAGCCTATAGTTAAAAGTAATATAAAATAAACTACTGCGGCAATTATTATAGCAACTATAGTAGATAGTCTACTACCAATTATAGTTGTAAAACCCATATGAACTAACCTGGCTACCAAAGCCATTATGCCTGAGGCAAAAAACGGTTTTATAAAAATATCTACTACATCTAATTTTAATCTAGTATACTTGCCAACAGCCATTAAGTCAAGTAATGAAGCTATAAAATAAGCAATTACAGTAGATATAGCAGCTCCTTTTACATTAATATTTGGTATCCCCGTCAAAACATAAGTTAAAAATACCTTAATAGCTGCTCCTATAGCTAGGTTTATTACTGGAACCATTGGTTTACCAAGCCCCTGTAATATAGCCGTCAAAGATTGAACAAATGTTAAAAATATAACCCCAAAGGAGAGGATAGAAAGTATCCTTCCTGTACTTGCAATTTCCTCTGGACTAAGCTTAAAATACAACAACCCTATAATAGGTTCTGCTAATATGAATAACCCAAAAGCAGCAGGTAATCCTATGAGAAGTGTAATCCTCATACCAGAAGAGGTAATATTCCTTATATCCCTATAATCTTTCTTGGTATTCGCCATTGAAATAGCAGGTACCAAAGATATGGAAAGAGCAGTTGAAAATATTAAGGGCAAATTTATCAAAGTTTGAGCATGACCTGTTAACTGCCCAAATAATGAATTAGCTTCCTCTTTGGTAAAGCCAATGGTTTCTAAACGTTTAAACACTAATAAAGTATCTATAGAGTTCATTATAGGTACAATGGCTGCTCCAATGGTTATGGGAATTGCTATAGCAAGTAAATCTTTTATTATTTTACTTGCACTTTCTTCATTTTCAGGACTATTCCTTAGCTCTTCCCCTATTTCTCCCCTTTTAGAAAAATATATAATTGTCATAGTAATAGCCCCAGCAATAGCACCTATAGAACCACCAAAAGACGCTCCTCCTGCTGCTATAGGTAAACCCATGTCAAGTAGATAATAAGTCAATAACAAGCCTGCTGCTACCCTAAAAATCTGTTCGGCAATTTGAGATAAAGCTGTAGGGGTCATAGTCTGTCTCCCTTGAAAATAACCTCTAAATGCTGACATTATTGGCACAAAAAATAATGCAGGGACCAAAGCTATTAAAGCATAGTATGCATCTTCATTTCCCCAGCTTCTGACTACAGCCTTTGCATTTGCAAATACGAATAAAGAAGTAAGTAAGCCAGCTATTAACATCCCTAAAAAAGCTACTTTAAATACCTTATGAGCCCCTCTATGATCCCCTAAAGCACGTTTTTCAGAAACTAACTTAGCTATAGCTACTGGAAAACCAGCTGTAGATATAGTAAGCAATAGTACGTATAAGGGATAAGCTGTTTGATAGTATCCTATTCCTTCACTTCCCAATATATTGTTAAGGGGTATTCTATAAAAAGCCCCAAGTATTTTCACAATGGCTCCTGCTATACTCAAAATAGCTGCTCCCTTTAAAAAATTATCTTTGCTCATCATCTCTTCCCCCTATTATTTAGATTAAGCTAAACTCATTATACCAAAAATGTATGGCTTATAATATTATATTATATAACACCAAAAATTAATATAGCCTACCACAATTGGTAGGCATACTTTTAACTTTCCATCTGTTTAGCTAAAAAGGCAGCACCAGTTTCTGCCAGCTTTATCTCTATATCCCCTACAGTAGCACCTTCATCCTTGGTTACCAGTATCACAGTACCTATGGGATCTCCTTGCATGATTATAGGTGCTATTACTTGGGCTGTATATTCATCATCGCTAGTATCTTCATAAAATATTTTCATAGGTTTCATATTTTCCCCAGTAAAATAAGTTTTTCTAGATTCCATTATTTTTTCCAATTCTGGACTTATCCTCTTTTGAAGATATTCTTTCTTAGAACCACCAGCAATAGCTATTATAGTATCTCTATCAGATATAATGGATGTATAATTTGTAGCTTCATATAAAGACTCACAATACTCATTAGCAAATTCAGTTAATTCTCCAATTGGAGAATATTTTTTAAGTATTACTTCTCCCTCTCTATCGGTAAATATCTCCAATGGATCGCCTTCTCTAATTCTCAAGGTTCTTCTTATTTCTTTAGGTATAACTACTCTGCCTAAATCATCAATACGTCTAACTATTCCAGTTGCCTTCATTGTTTCCCTCCTCAAGAAATTTTGTTGTATATTTATTATTTTACTAATAGGAATTATTTATACATAAATGGTAGATTTAAGTTAAAGTTTTTCCATTAATATTCCATTAATAATAAAAAACTTTGTAGTCAGCTACAAAGTTTTTTATTATTAATCTATTTCTTTTTATTTAAATCCATATATATTTTTATTTTAGCTTTATTTTTTAAATTAGATAACTCCTCCATATATTTCTCATTCTTTAATCTTATTATCACATCTTCTTTTAATTCTTCATAGGTATCTATTTTATCTTCTAATAATATGATGTGATAGCCTAATTCTGATTCCACTAAATCGCTTATTTCTCCTATATTTAGTTGGAAAATTACATTTTCAATTTCCTTATAACTTTCTAGCATTTCACCTCTAGTAAAATAATTTCCATCTTCTATTGCTCCACCTTTTACTGCAGAATCTTCATCCATAGATTCAGTGGCAGCTAAGCTATAGAAATCTTCGCCTTTTTTAAGTTTTTCTAACACTTTTTTTCCTTCTTCTTCTGTGGGAACTAATATATGACTAGCTTTAACCTTTATTAAAGAATCTTTGTTCTTTTCAAAATAATCTTTTAATTCTTTCTCTGACAACTCTATTTTATCAAAATAATATTCTGCATATTTTTCAAACAAAAGAATCCTTTCCAGTTGTTGCCTAAAAAACTCTTCTGTAAAACCATTGTTCTCTAAATATGCTTTATACTCCTCTTCTCCACCTAATTCATCGATATATCGAGTTTTAATAGCCCTATCTATTTCTTCATCAGTTAAGGTTATATTTAACCTATCTAGCTCTTGTCTTATAAGTTTATCTTCTATTAAAATATCTAATGTTTCTTCCCTCAATACGTCCTCAAATACTTTATTGTTCCCCATCTCTTTAAACAGTATATCTTCGCCAAACTGTTTTTGTTTTATCTTTTTTGCCATTTCAAATTCCCTATCAAATTCCTCCTGGGTGATTACATCCCCATTAACCTTAGCTACAATTTCCCCTTGCTTTTTCCCACATCCTGAAAAAGCTAAAGACATTATGCTTATAATCAGCACAACTATTAAATACTTTTTTCTAAACTTAAACAATTATAACATCCTTTCTAATAAGTATACCTAAATAATATTATACCTTATCTCTATTATTAAGAAAACCACTAATTTTTTCAATTAATCCTTTTAATTCAACTAATATATCCTTTCTAAATCTATATCTAAAGGAAGGGTTATTAGACAAATCAAAGGTAATTCTTCGTCCATATTGTTCTGATAGATAATGGATTAAATCTGGAGATATATAGTCCATAGATTTGAACTCCAATACCAATATATTTCCAATCTGATATATATTATCAATATGATAAATACTTGCACGGTTTTTTATATAGGAGATATCTAATAGATTTTCAACTTCTACTGGCATATCTCCAAATCTATCTATTAATTCATCTACTAGATCCCTATAATCCTCTAAGTTTTCAATAACAGCAATCTTTTTATATATTTCTATCTTCTGTTCTTCATCTTCTATATAGTCTTTAGGAATATAGCCATCTATATCTAAATCAATAGTGGTATCCACTAATTCTTCAAAGCTTTCACCTTTTAATCTTTTTATGGTTTCATTTAAAAACTTCACATATAGATCATAGCCTATAGCCTCAATATGGCCATGTTGTTCTACACCTAAAAGATTTCCTGCTCCCCTTATTTCCAAATCCCTCATAGCTATTTTAAAACCTGAACCAAACTCAGTAAAATCTCTTATAGCCCTAAGCCTTTTTTCTGCTACTTCTGTTAAAACCTTGTCTTTCTCATAAGTCAAATAAGCATAGGATACTCTGTTGGTCCTACCTACCCTACCTCTTAGTTGATACAATTGAGATAATCCCATTTTATCTGCATTATATATTATTATGGTATTTACATTAGGTATATCTAGCCCAGTCTCGATAATAGTGGTGCTTACCAAAACATTGTACTCCATAGATATGAAATCCATCATTATCTTTTCTAGATGTCTTTCGCTCATCTGCCCATGCCCCACTGCTATACTAGCTTCTGGAACCAAATCCCTCAGTTTAGCAGCCATCCTATCTATGGTGTCAACCCTATTGTACACGAAATATACCTGGCCACCTCTTTCTATTTCCTTCAATATAGCTTCTCGTATCATCTGTTCATTAAACTCTACTACATAGGTTTGTATAGGATATCTCTCCTCAGGAGGTTCCTCTATAATACTCATATCTCTAATGCCTATAAGGGACATGTGGAGGGTCCTAGGTATAGGTGTAGCGGTAAGAGTTAATACATCTACATTTTCTTTTAGCTTTTTCAACCTCTCTTTATGTTTAACTCCAAATCTCTGTTCTTCATCTATTATAAGTAAACCAAGATCTTTAAATATTATGTCTTTAGACAATAATCTATGAGTACCTACTACTATATCCACGGTACCCTTTCTCAATCCATCTACGGTATTTTTCTGATCTGAAACTGTTCTGAATCTACTCAACATGGCTATATTTATGGGAAAGGAGTCAAACCTTTCAATCATGGTGTTGTAATGTTGCTGGGCTAATATGGTAGTAGGCACCAAAAAAGCTACTTGTTTACCATCCATTACAGCTTTAAAGGCCGCCCTTAAAGCTACTTCTGTCTTCCCATATCCCACATCTCCACACAATAATCTGTCCATGGGTCTTGTGCTTTCCATATCCTTTTTTATCTCTTCTATACTTCTAATCTGCCCTTCCGTTTCCTCATAGGGGAATAAATCTTCAAATTCTCTCTGCCATGGAGTATCTTTTGAAAAGGCATATCCTTGTTGGCTTTCCCTTATAGCATATAGCTCTAATAGATCCTTGGCCATATCCTCTACAGCTTTTTTTGCTCTTTGTTTAGTTCGAGCCCACTCAGAGCTACTAAGCTTATTGATTTTAGGCTTAGCAGAATCAGCCCCTACATATTTTTGAATCAAATTCATCTGATCTATAGGTACATATAATTTATCATTTCCTCTATAATTTATGGTTAAGTAATCTTTTTTAACCCCTTGTATATTTAATTGTTCAATCCCTTCATATTGACCAATGCCATGATTCTCATGAACAACATAATCCCCAATATTTAAATCAGAAAAACTGATGGTACTTTCTTTAGCCTTCTTTTTTGCCCCTTTAGCTCTTTCCTTATAGGTACCATATATTTCCCCTTCAGATATAATTGCAAATTTAATATCCGAATATTCAAATCCCCTTGTTATACTCCCTGTTGTTATAAACACCTGACTTGTCTTGATTTCCCTATTATTGTCATCTACATAACTACATTCTAAACCAAGATCCATTAAGTGATCATGTAATATTTTACCTCTTTGTTCCGTACCAGCTAAAATTATAACTTTATATCCCCTGTATTTATAATGTTCTAGTTCCTCTTTTAAAATTCCCATATTATTATGAAAAGATTGCATGGACTTAGAAGAAAATCTCAATATGGATTTAGGTTTAAATATGGGATCTTGTTTAAGCAAAGCGGTATTAATTATACATATTTTACTATTAATGTCTTTTACTATATCCATATAATCATAAATTATCTTTTCATGTTTAGATAATGCCTCACCTGCTTCAAAAGCATGGGAATACTTAAGCAAAAACTCTTCTCTAATGTTATTATATCTTTCCTCTATCCTCCTAGGTTCGTCTATAAATACTAAAGCATCATCTTCGATATAGTTTAAAATATTTGATAAGTGTTCCCCTGGTATATAAGGTGTAATCATATCCATATTGGATATATTAATCTTTTCAAATATCTCCTCTACATATCCATTAAATTTATCTTCTATAACAGTCTTAACTTTTGAGCCTTTTCCTAGCCTTTTGGTACCTCTCTGTATATCTTCTTTCATATTAGAAATTATATTATCCCTATACTTATCTATGATAAATACCTCTTTGGCAGGAGTTATAAAAATAGAATCTACTACCTCTAATGATCTTTGAGTACCTAAGTCAAAGGATCTAATAGAATCTATTTCATCATCAAACAATTCTATTCTATAAGGGGTATCATAATTGGGAGAATAAATATCTATTATCCCTCCTCTAATGCTAAATTGTCCCACTCCTTCTACCATAGCCTCCCTCTCATATCCAGAGGATACAAGCTTTTCTACTAGTCGTTCTAATTCTATTTGCTCACCTTGTTTAATGCTTATCATATATTGTTTGAATATACTTGGTTCCATAATTTTAGTTAACATACTCTCTATAGAAGCTATCACTATAATTGGCTCTTTTAATATTAATCTAGATAAAATTTTTAATCTTTGATTATTAACCTCTGAACTAATGGCATCTACCTTATAAAAAAGTAATTCCCTAGTAGGAAAAAGTTCTACTATTTTTTCATCAAAATTTTTTATATCTTCATATATTCTTTTAGATTTTCTATCATCATAAGTTATGATAAAAATTTGTTTCCCCATATGTTGATTTAAAGCATAGACCATATGCCCTAAATTTTCATCTATTATACCATGGGTAGATATAGGGCTCTTTTTATCTTCAATATCCTCTATAAGCTTACCATAAGAGACTAAATTTTTTAGCGGGTCTATTAACATATTTTGCATTTAACCAGCTCCTTAAACATGTACAGCAGCCCAGGAACTATTCCTGGGCTTCCTTCTTTTTTGTGTTGAATTGATTCATTCCTTCATCTATACCATAGGTTATAATGGTCTCTACTGCCATTGCTGCATTTAATACAGCCTCTTCAATACGTGGTTTCTCATCTTTGGAAAATTTACTTAATACAAAATCTGCTAGATCTTGTCCTTCTTTTCTTTTTCCTATACCAATCTTTATCCTTGGGAAATCCTGACTGCCTAATTGATATATTATAGATTTTAAACCATTATGCCCTCCATCACTACCTTTTTTTCTAATACGTATAGTACCAAATTCAATATCCACATCATCTACTATTACTAGTATATTCTCCAAGGGCATCTTATAGTAATTATATACATCTAATACTGCCATGCCACTATTATTCATATAGGTTTGTGGTTTTAGGAGTATAACCTTTTTCCCTCCTATAATACCTTCTCCATATATAGATTTGAATTTTATTTTATTTAAATTGATATTGTTTCTATTAGCTAATAATTCCACAGTATCAAACCCAACATTATGTCTTGTACCTGAATAGTTTCTACCTGGATTTCCTAATCCTACTACTGCAAACAATTTATCACCTTCTAGTTTCTAATCAAAAAGTATACTTACAGATTCATTCTCATGAATCCTTCTTATGGCTTCGGCAAATATTGGTGCAACACTTACTATTTCTATTTTGTCTATTTTCTTATCCTTTTCTAAAGGTATGGTATCTGTTATAACAAACTTTTCTATTACAGATTCCTCTATCCTCTCTACAGCTGGTCCAGATAAGACTGGATGCGTAGCACAAGCGTATACAGTTTTAGCCCCAAAATTCTTTAAAACCTGAGCTGCTTTAGTAATAGTCCCTGCAGTATCTATTATGTCATCCACTATTACCACATTTTTACCTTCAATATCCCCTATTACATTCATCACTTCTGAAACGTTTGCTTTAGGCCTTCTCTTTTCAATAATAGCTATAGATAAATCTAAAAGGTTGGCAAAATTCCTTGCCCTAGTTACCCCACCTAAGTCTGGTGATACTATAACCGTTTCCCCATCAACAATTCCCTTAAAATATTCTGACAAAATAGGAACTCCTGACAAATGGTCTACGGGTAAATTAAAATACCCTTGAATTTGCCCTGCATGTAGATCCATACTTACAACTCTATCTATTCCTGCTACTGTCAACAAATCTGCAACTAATTTAGCTGTTATAGGTTCACGGGCTTTAGTCTTCCTATCCTGCCTTGCATAGCCATAATATGGAATTACTGCATTTATTCTACCAGCAGATGCCCTTTTAAAAGCATCTATCAATATTAAAAGTTCCATTAAATTGTTATTTACTGGTGTGCAAGTAGGTTGAATTATAAATACATCTGCGCCTCTAACAGTTTCATCTATATTTACAAATATCTCTCCATCGCTAAATCTTCCAACTTCACAACAGCCACAGGGTACTCCAAGCTCCTTGCATATTTCCTTTGCCAATTCCTTATTGGCATTACCTGAAAATACTTTTATATCGCCTCTACGTAGCTTCATTCCATACTCCTCCTATAGTTTATTTGTCCCTTTTATAGCCTTTTTTCTCTACCCAACCTTCTTTATTAACCTGTCTAGCTCTAGCAATAGAAAGGCAACCTTCGGATACATCCTCAGTAATAGTCGAGCCAGCAGCTACATAACCCCATTGTTTTACAAGTACCGGGGCAACTAAATTAGCATTACTCCCAATAAAAGCATTATCCTCAACGATAGATCTAAATTTAGTTTGACCATCATAATTTACAAATACCACACCACAGCCAATATTAACATCTCTTCCCACATCTGCATCTCCTATATAGGCTAGATGTCCTGCTTTAGAATTATCCCCAATTGTAGAATTTTTAACTTCTACAAAATTACCTATCTTTATATTTTTACCTAGATGGCTATTAGGTCTAAGATGGGCATAAGGCCCTATACGACATTCATCATCTACACTACTCTCAGTTATAGTAGATGAATATATTTCCACCTTGTTTCCTATCCTGCTGTCCTCAATTCTACAATTTTCACCAATAATACATTCTTCTCCTATAACAGTATTTCCCGCAAGTATTGCCCCTGGATATATTATACTATCTCTTCCTATAATAACACCATCTTCTATATAGGTATTTTCTGGGTTGATAAGGGTAACCCCTTCCATCATATGTTTTTTATTTATCCTTTTTCTCATAATCTTTTCACAATAAGCTAACTGTGCCCTAGAGTTAACACCATATATTTCCGTCTCTTCCTCTATGGTATAAGCTCCTACACTATAACCTTCTTCCTTAAGTATTCTAATTACATCAGTTACATAGTATTCTCCTTGAGCATTGTTCTTATCTATTTTCCCAATGGCATACTTAAGTAATTTCCCATTGAAACAATATATTCCTGAATTGATTTCATTGATTTTTAATTCCTCATAAGTAGCATCCTTATGTTCTACTATTTCCTGTATATGTCCTTTTTCATCTCTAACAATCCTGCCATATCCAGTAGGGTCTTCTAAATTGGCTGTTAGAACTGTACCATCATATTTGTTTTCTTTATGGTATTCCATTAAATTTTGGATAGTATTGGCTCTTATTAAGGGAGTATCCCCATATAATATTACTACATTACTGTCATCTTGTATATAATCTATTGCCTGCATTACTGCATAACCTGTACCATAGGGATATTCTTCCCCTATTGGTTGAGTTATAAATACTATATCTGAATCCTTAAACTCCTCTCTAACTTCATCTCCTCCATGACCTACTATTACATAGCTTTCATCTATATGGGCATTTTTACTTGCCTCTATTACATACTTCAATATGGGTCTCCCACATATATTATGTAATACTTTAGGCCTATTGGATTTCATCCTAGTCCCTTCTCCTGCTGCTAGTATTATAGATATGTCCATATTAACACCTCGTTTTATATTAATCTATCCAAATAATATTTTAACCTATTTAGTATATATGTCCAATAATAATTTGATATTTTTTAATTTACCTTTCAAAATAAGGTATTTAAGTAAAAAAGGACCCCTAGGTCCTTAATTACTCAGATGTTAGTACTTTTTCGTACTCCTCTAAAATTGCATCTTGAATCTTTTTTCTAGTTTCAGCATTAATTGGGTGAGCTATGTCTCTAAATTCTCCATCGGGCATTTTTCTACTAGGCATAGCTATAAAAAGACCATTTTGTCCTTCAATTATCTTTATGTCATGGACAACAAACTCATCATCAAAGGTTACGGATACAATAGCTTTCATTTTACTTTCTTCAGTAACCTTTCTTACCCTTACGTCAGTTACCTTCACAGATTTTTTCACCACCTTCCCAAGAAGTCCAGCTGAAAATAATATTATTGAATATTCACTATATTCTCTATCATTTTAGAAAATCCTTCTTATTTTTTAAAAATTCTTTAGTTTTTATTTAAAATTATTGCTTTTTCCCGTTTTTATAATTATTTTGCCTTAGAATAAATCATAAATCTATGTAAAAGTTGCCTTTTTATTATTATAGTAATATGATATAATCAAGCAGTGACAAAAAAATTAAAATAGAATAAAATAATATTAATATTCAACTTGGTAATAATAAAAAAGAAAAGTTTAATTTGACTATATAGGAGGTAAGTTTATGTTTACATTTTCCATAAATGACCACAAGTACAAGCACATCCATTTTATAGGTATTGGTGGAATAAGTATGAGTGGTTTAGCAGAAATTTTGTTAACTGAAGGATATGAAATTTCTGGATCTGATGCAAACAATAGCTATATAATAGAGAGATTAAAGAAACTAGGGGCCAATATACATATAGGCCATAACAAAGACAATATAGTAGGTGCAGATTTAATTGTATATACTGATGCTATATCCAAAGATAATGAAGAACTAATAGAAGCTTTAAACAATGGTATCCCCACTGTAGATAGGGCTACATTTTTAGGCGCTTTAATGAAAAATTATACCAATTCCATTGCAGTATCAGGTACCCATGGTAAGACTACAACAACTAGTATGATAGCTACCATATTAAATCGATCTACCTTAGACCCAACCATATTGCTTGGAGGACAATTAAATGAAATAGGAGGAAATGTAAAACTTGGAACCAGGGACTATATATTGACAGAAGCCTGTGAATATAAGGGTAATATTTTAAAATACTATCCTACTATGGCAATTATATTAAATATGGAAGAAGATCATCTAGATTATTTTAAGAATATAGATCATATTGTAGACACTTTTGTAAGCTATGGCAAAAATATTCAACCTCAGGGTTATATGATTATAAATGCAGATGACTCAAATGCTCAAAAGGTCATAAATAATACAAATGCTAATGTTATCACCTTTGCTGTAGATAAAAAAGCCCATTATACAGCAGAAAATATCTCCTTCACCCCGGAAGGCTATCCAAAGTTTATGTTAAATATAAAAGGAGAATCCCTATATCCTGTACAGTTGAACGTAATGGGAAAACACAATGTGTATAATGCTTTAGCAAGTATCGCCTCAAGCCATATATTAGGTATTCCTATAGAAATCATATTGGAAGCTATACAAAGCTATAAAGGAGTTCAAAGAAGATTAGAATTAAAGGGAGTAAAAAATGGGGTTAAAATAATCGACGATTACGCTCACCATCCAACGGAAATCAGAGCTTCATTAGATGCTTTAAAGAACTCTACCGATGGACATATTTGGTGTGTTTTTCAACCTCATACCTATACTAGAACTAAATTATTGTTAAATGATTTTACTGAGTCCTTTTCACAAGCGGATAAAGTAATAATACCCGATATATATGCCGCAAGAGAAAAGGATACAGGACTAATCCATTCTACTGATTTGGTAAATGCATTAGTTAAAAAGGGGATAGATGCTAAGTACATATCTTCCTTTGAAGAAATAGAAAGCTATTTACTAGATAGAGTACAAAATGGTGATATCATAGTCACCATGGGTGCTGGAAATGTATATGCTATTGGAGAATCTTTGTTAAAAAGTAATGAGAAAGAGGCTATTTAACCCCCTAATCTATTGGGGGTTTTTTACATTATATATGTCTTCTAATAGCTCCTTGGTCTTAAATGGATCACATATAAAATAGGAAAGTAGTTTCCCACCAAAAGATTTAAATTCTCCTGTTCCAGGCAATGTAACTATAGTAATATCTTCAGATTTAATCCCTATTGCCTTAGTAGCATAAGATAATGCATCTGATAATTTTATATCCGTTTCTATATATTTAAATCCATTTTTAACTACAATTGGTAAACGATAGGATAAAGCTTTTCTTACAAAAGATTGAATAAACTGCTGCTGAGCTTTTATCCTACCTAAGTCTCCATCAATGTATCCTTCCTTACTATTGTTTCCTTTTCTATACCTTAAAAAATCTAAAGCTTTTTCCCCATTTAAAATTTGCTTGCCTTCTTCTATGTATATATTTAAAGGAGGATCTGCTGTAGGATCTGTATACCTCATGGTAAAAGGTACTACCACCTCTACCCCTCCAATAGCATCTACCATATGTTTCACTCCTTCATAATCTACTATTATATAATGATGTATAGGAACTCCTTCTAATATATAAGATAAAGCCTTTTTAACGCCTTTTATACCATGTTCACCATATATGGCATTTATTTTTCTCTGTTCAGCTCCATCAAAATCTTTCCTATGAATATAGGTATCCCTAGGTACAGATATTCCATTTACAGTTTTATTATCTAAATCTATAGAAGCAAATATTATAACATCCGTTCTTATATCCTCCATTCCCAATATCATCAAATTGATTCTATTACTTTTTTCTATTGCTTCCTTGAGGGAAGTAAATTCCTCCTTTCTATCATCTGATTTGTCCTCTTTTGTAACTATTGGTTTTTGATATTGTCCTCCAATTATATGGGGGTCATTAAATTTTGTAAAAGAATAGGATCCCAAATATATGGCAATAAAAAAAAGTATAGAGGACACGATAAATGCACTCCAAAATCGTTTCATCAAATAACCACCTTTCGAACATTATTTTTTATATATTGTGTCCAATATACTCTTTTATATAGCAGAAATTCCCTAGGAAACTAGGGAATTTCTATTATTTACTATAATCGTAGAATCCTTTTTTAGTTTTTCTACCTAAATATCCTCCTCTAACCATCTTTCTTAAAAGAGGATGAGCTCTATATTTTGAATCCTTAAATTCGTCATATAATACATCCATAATTGCTAAGCAAACATCTAATCCTATCAAATCTGCCAAGGCTAAGGGCCCCATGGGGTGGTTTGCACCTAGTTTCATAGCTTGGTCAATATCTTCTACAGTAGCAACTCCATCTCCAAGTATACTTATAGCTTCATTTATCATAGGGATAAGTATTCTATTTACCACAAAACCAGGAGACTCTTCTACCTCTACTGGAGTTTTACCTAAATCCTTTGACAAATTCACTATGGCATCCTTAGTCTCCTCAGAGGTACCAAGGCCTTTTATTACCTCAACTAACTTCATTACTGGTACTGGATTGAAAAAATGCATACCTATAACCTTGTCAGGCCTATTGGTAACCTTTGCTATCTCAGTAATGGATAAAGAGGAAGTATTGGTAGCTAGTATTGCATCTTCTTTCACCAATTCATCTAGCTTTTTAAACGCCTCTTTTTTTAAATCCATATCCTCAGCTATCGCTTCAACGATTAAATCACAATCCTTTAAATCTTTGTATTCCGTTGTTATGTCTACTTTACCTAATATGGATTCTTTATCTTCTTGGGTTATCTTTTCTTTTTTAACTAGCCTATCTAAGTTTTTGTCTACAATCTTTAAGCTTCCTCTTGGCTCAGAGGGATCTACATTCCTAACCCACATTATCACATCATAATCCTTTTGGGCAAATATCTGAACTATACCTGAAGCCATAGTTCCCCTACCCAATATACCAATTTTTTTCACATGAACACCTCCAAATATTATTTTAATTTATAATTTGGTTTACGTTTCTCTAAAAAAGCTTCCATACCTTCCCTTTGATCTTCTGTAGCAAAACATAATCCAAACAAATCCTTTTCAATGGCCATTCCCACTTCCATATTAGTTTCCATTCCTTCATTTATAGCTGTCTTTGCAAACCTTACTGCAATTTGTCCATTAGAACCAATCCTTTCAGCCATATCTATTGCTTCTTCCATTAAATCTTCTGCTGGAACAACCCTATTTACCAGTCCGATTTCATAGGCCTTTTCAGCATCTATCATATCTGATGTAAATATCAATTCTTTAGCTCTTCCTATGCCTACAATTCGAGCTAGTCTTTGGGTCCCTGCAAAGCCTGGTATTATACCTAGTCCTACTTCTGGTTGTCCAAATTTAGCTTTATCAGAGGCTATTCTAATATCACAACACATGGATAATTCACAGCCCCCTCCTAGGGCAAATCCATTTACCGCAGCTATTACAGGTTTCTCCATCAGCTCTATCTTTCTAAAGAGCTTGTGGCCTTTATCTGCAAACCTTCTAGCTTCAAGTATATCCATATCCTTCATTTCCCCAATATCAGCTCCAGCTACAAAGGCTCGTCCTTTTCCTGTTATAATAAGTATATGTATATCTTTATCTTCTATTATTCTATCTACAGCCCTATCTAATTCCTCTAAAACCTGTGAATTTAATGCATTTAAAGCATCTGGTCTATTTATGTATAGTATGCCTATGTTTCCCTTTCTATCAAATAGTAAATACTCAAATTTCATCTTTCACCCTCCCTTATTTTTCAATATTTAGATTATCTTAACCATATATTATCAAAATTTTCATAACAATACAATAAGAGGTTGTTATTTTATTAACGATTTTTGTTTCCATCTTAAAATATTAAAAAGCCTCCAAAAACTAAGATTCTACTGAAAAGCCTTAGCATATTCAGTAGAATCTATTCTATAGTTTAATATCCAGGTTTACCTAATAATCTAAACATATTCTTCTTATACTCTTCTACTCCTGGTTGATCAAAGGGATTAACCCCCAAGATATAACCACTTATGGCACAAGATTTTTCAAAGAAATATATAAGCTTTCCAAAGTAGTATTCATTCATCTCAGGTAAACTAATGACTAAATTAGGTACTCCCCCTTTTGTGTGAGCCATCAAAGTACCTTCAAAAGCCTTTTTATTTACAAAATCTATGCTCTTTCCCGATAGAAAATTTAGACCATCAAGATTATCTTTTTCTTTTTTTATCTTTATATCCCTTCCTGGATCTTCTACATGTATGGTAGTTTCAAATATATTCCTCCTGCCATCTTGAATTAACTGACCTAAAGAATGGAGATCTGTGGTAAAATTAGCTGATGATGGATATATACCTTTCCCATCTTTGCCCTCTGATTCTCCATATAATTGCTTCCACCATTCCATTAGATAGTATAGATTAGGTTCATAGTTTACAAGTATCTCTATATATTTACCTTTGTTATACAATATATTTCTTGCTGCTGCATATTGATAACATATATTGTTCTTTAAACTATTTGAGGAATATTCCTCTCTACCATCCAATGCCCCCTTCATGATTTCTTCTATATCTATTCCTGATACAGCTATAGGAAGTAATCCTACTGCTGTAAATATAGAGTATCTACCTCCTACATCATCTGGTATAACAAAGGTATCATATCCTTCCTTTTCAGCTAATTCCTTCAAGGCACCCTTGGATCTATCTGTGGTTACATATATCCTTTTCTTTGATTCCTCTTTCCCATATTTATCTTCCATATAGGATTTAAATAATCTAAAGATTAAAGCAGGTTCAGTAGTAGTTCCAGATTTGGATATAACATTTACGCTTATATCTTTTCCTTCTATTACATCAAATAAATCCAATATATAATTACTGCTTATATTATTACCTACAAAATATATTTCTGGACCAGTTCTTTTGTCCTTTGATATATAGTTATAAAAATTATGATTTAAAGCTTGTATACAAGCTCTTGCCCCTAAATAAGAACCTCCTATGCCTATAACTATAAACACTTGAGAATCATCTCTAATCTTTTTAGATGTTTCTTGAATTCGTATAAATTCCTCTTTATCATAATCCTTAGGTAAATCAACCCATCCAGTATATTCCTTGCCAGGGCCCTTCTTTTCATGTAATAGATTATGTGAAGCAATTATAAAAGGCTCCAAATAATCCATTTCATGTTCCTTAATAAAACTGTTAGAATAATCAAATCTAATATTATCCATAATATTACCCTCCCACAATATTTATAATTCAAATATTATTATAACATTAAATAATCCTTATATACTAAAGCACTTCGGATTATTCCCGAAGTGCTAATATTAACCAAGGACCTCCATAAGAACCATAGCATAGTCATCCTCTTGTTCTCCCCATTTGTATTTTTCTACTTCCCTGATTATTCTATCTAATAACTGAGTTTCTCCCATTTTTATAACATCTATTACCCTCTCTACTCCAAACTCATCTCCATCTATGTTTTTTACCTCTGTTATACCATCAGTGTAGAATAAAATCTTATCTCCTTTATTTAATAAAATATCATTTTCATCATAATATATTTCATTTAATATTAAAGATATGGGAAACCCCTTTGTCTTAAGCAATGTAAATTGATCGGTATTAAATCTAATAGGAATGCAATTGTGACCTGCATTAGAATACTTTAATTGTTTATTCTTGGTATTATATATTCCATAAAATATAGTAAAATATTTATCTGCACCTAGATTTAAAGCTACAAACCTTTTGTGTAGTTCTGTTAAAGTAGCTGATGGACTCAAAATATCATCTTTTATAGATCTCATGGTTTGCCTTACGAACATGGTCATCATAGATGCGGTAACTCCATGACCAACCACATCACATATATATATTCCTATATTTTCATCATCTATAAAATATATATCAAACATATCTCCACTTAACATTTCACATGGTTTATAGAGATGATCTATCTTTAAGGTACTATATATACCTTTTTTAGGCAATATCTTTCGCTGGAGTCTTTTAGCAAATAATAAATCCTTACTCATTTTTTTATTTTTTTCTATAAGCTCTAACTCCAATTTCCTTTCCCTAGTTACATCTCTAAATACCTCCACAGCAGCTATAGCATCTCCATTACCATCTAATATTGGAGAACTTTTAACCGAAAAATATCTTCCATTAATAATCTCTTCTTTTTGAATAGTCTCCTTAGTTTCCATACTCCTTCTAGAAATACAAAATCCACAGGGTTCATCTTTGCCATAGGCTTTATAACATTTCATCCCTATTATATCTTCCCCCAAAGATTCTTTCATAGCTTTATTTGCATATAATATATTTCCATCATAATCAACTACCCTAACCCAATCTGCCATACTTTCCAATACATGATAATTTAACAAAGTATATTCATTTATCTTTGCTTCTAAATATTCTCTTCCTAGCATAAAATCACCTGATAATAATATTAGATACTCGACTTAATAATACCATACTAATTTTTAAAACACAAAGTTTTTATTATTGACATAATATACATATGTTCTGCTTTTTTTACCATAATCCTGCCTTTATCTGATGTTTTCTCATGGTTTTTTTTAGCTTTTAATTTTATAAAATATATTTTTTATTATTAAAAATTTCTATACCATTGGAGTTTTCTATAGATTTTTTGAAAAAAATATAGAGAAATATAGGCTATTAGCTTCAAAACTACCTTTTAATATTAACATTAATCTAAATATGTAGTATTATATATATATGTTATATTAATTTGGTAAAGGGGGATTATTGTGTCTAAAAATAATACTAAAAAGAAAGGGTTTAATAAAATTAAATCTAAATTCCTAATCATAACTTTCATAATAGTTTTTTTAAGTATCATTATATCTAACTTTATATTCAAAACTATAGAAATAGATTTAAAATTAAGCCCACAATTTGCTATATTGATTTCAGCTATTGTCAATACAGTAATAATTGGTGTAATTTTATATATAGTATTTAATACGCTAGTTGTTAAATCCTTAAATAAATTACATATGGATATGGATAGAATAGCCAAAGGAGATTATTCTAAAATCAAGGAGATAAAAGAGGCTAAAAACTTAACAAATATTAATGATTCCTTAAATGCTATAGTAAAAAATAGTATAAAGATGTCTGAAGGAATCAAACAGCATTCAGACGTTTTAGCCAACAATACTAGAAATTTATCTCAAGTTATAGAAGATACTACTACCTCTGTTGAGAATATTGCTATAAGCGTCAATGAGATAGCTAAAGGCTCTGAGGATACTTCTAAAAATATAACAGAATTGAGTGAAGCCATATCCAATCTAAATGATCTATCTCAAGATACAGAAAACTATGCAGAACAAGCTACAGAACTATCCCTATATATGGCAAAATCTGCTGATCAAGGAACTAAAGATGTGGACAAAATTATCCATATGGTAAATCAAATAGAAAACTATACAAAAGATACTTCTGGTATAATAGAGGAATTAAATAATCAAATAAAGAATATAGACAATATAGTACTTATAATTAATGAAATTGCAGAACAGACTAATTTGTTGGCTCTAAATGCTGCTATTGAAGCTGCAAGGGCTGGGGATGCAGGTAGGGGATTTGCAGTAGTTGCTGAGGAAATTAGAAAACTTGCCGATGCTACCCATACCTACTCACAGGAGATATCATCCATCACATCAAATGTTACCAATAGTAGTAATAAAGCCGTTTCTAGTATAGATGAAGTAAGTAAAGTGGTCCATGAAAGTGTAAGCATGGCTACTTCAACAAAGCAATCCTTTGATGATCTATTAATGTATATAGATCAAATCAATGTATCTATAATAGAAATTACAGACGCTGCAAAGGATGTACGAAACAATAGTGAATATATTTTAGAGAGGGCATCTGAAATATCTGCCATATCAGAAGAAACAACAGCAGCTTCTGAAACTAGTGCTGCTGCTGTAGAAAATAACTTAGCTTCTATGGAAGAAATAACTGCTTCTATAGAAGATCTATCTCATATAGCAGTTGAACTTAAAAAGATAGTTGAGAATATGAATATCTAGTCTTCATACTTTACAGCTATTTCTTCTTCTTCCAAATATCTTGCTAAAGCATATATTAAATCAGATAATCGATTTATATACTTGATTACTAAGGGGTCCACTAGGGAGTGGCCCTCTAAGGTAATTATTCTCCTCTCTGCCCTTCTACATACAGTCCTACAAACATGAAGATATCCAGAACTTTTCCCTGAACCAGGTATTATAAAGCCCGTTGGTTCTTTAAGCCTAGCCATATATTTATCAATATTGTCTTCTAAATATTTGATATCCCTTTCTTTTATTCTATATTTTACTTTAGTCTGATCCTCTGTAGCCAAATTGCTAGCTACTGTAAAAAGCTTATTTTGAACTTCTTGAATAATATTATATATCTCTTCATCACCTATATAATTTTTAGCCAATCCTAAAAAAGATACCAATTCATCAATAGTACCATAACTTTCCACTCTTATATCATCCTTAGAAACCCTTTTGTTATCAAATAAGCTAGTAGTACCCTTGTCCCCAGTTTTTGTATATATTCTCATATAATCCACCTCTTTTATTATAGTTATTAGAAATATACCCTAATATATCCTTTTATCTACTATTTTTTAGGAGGTTTAGGTCCATAGTACTGATAATAGTCTACTTTAATCCTTCCATTATATAATTTTCTCCTTCTACTAGCTGGTTTACCATATAATTTCTCAAAATCCTCATTAGAAGTTAATACATATATGGAGAAGGTATCTAGGTTCCTAAACTTATTTCCTATGTCTATGTATAGTTTTTCTACCTCCTTTTTTTCCCCAATCCTTTCTCCATAAGGAGGATTAGTTATAATAACTCCATATTCCTCCTCTATTTTTAAATCCCTCACATCCTGTCTAATAAAATTTATATCTTCTTCTAATCCTATAACTTCAGCATTCTTCTTAGCTGTCTTTATGGCCTTTTCATCTATATCGGAAGCTATTATATTCAATCTTTCATCTAATAACATTAGATCCCAAGCTTCTCTTCTTGCATCCTGCCAATACCTTTTATCCACCCTAGGCCATCCTTCTGATGCAAAATTTCTATTAAGCCCTGGAGCAATATTTTTGCCTATCATAGCCGCCTCAATAGGAATAGTACCTGAACCACAAAAAGGATCTATTAAAAGTCTATTCTTATTCCAATAGCTCAATTGAACCAATGCAGCAGCTAAAGTTTCCTTTAACGGTGCTTCTACACTATCAACCCTATATCCCCTTTTGTGTAGCCCATCTCCTGATGTATCTATAGTAAGAGTTGCCACATCTTTTAAAAGGGATACTTCAATGGTAAATCTAGCCCCAGTTTCTTCAAACCAGTCCCTAGGGTATTTAGTCTTCAACTTTTCTACTACAGCCTTTTTAACTATAGCTTGACAATCAGATATGCTAAACAATTGAGAGTTTACAGATTTCCCTTCTACAATAAATTCCCCATCTTCTGTAATCCATTCATCCCAAGGGAGAGCCTTCGTCCTTTCAAATAGTTCATCAAAGGTAGTTGCCTTAAATTCCCCCATTTTCAATAATACCCTATCAGCAGATCTTAACCATAGATTAACCCTTGGAATATCCTTTTCTGTAGCTTTAAAAGTTATCTTTCCATTTTCTACTTTTAAATCTTCGTAACCTAAGCTCAACAATTCTCTTTTTACCACAGCTTCCAATCCAAAGGTAGAAGTTGCTATTAACTCTATCTCTTCCATTTTAACTATCATTCCTTTCTATATTTAATAAATCCTAAAATATTATATCAATATATTAGCTTAATATATCTATATTTAAAATACAATTGTGTATTTTCTAGAATATCTGGGTATATAAATAAACGAGTGTAAAAATATAAAATATAATTTAATTTGTATAAGGAGGATGTGTATGAAAAACATAGGATCTTTCTATCAAAGTGGAGATTGGAAAGGAGAAAAACATGTTCCTGTAATTAATGCACCTGATAAAGCTAAAAAAGGAGAATTAATCGAAGTAAATGTAAATATAGGTGAAGAAATACCCCATCCTAATACTTTAGAACACTATATTTCATGGATTAAAGTTTATTTTCATCCAGAAGGAAGCAATTTCCCTATAGAATTAGGTACTTATGATTTTGCTGCCCATGGGGAATCTGATACCTTCACTGAGCCTTATGTAACCCTTAAGTTTAAGGCCGAAAAACCTGGTACTATTTACGCTTCAAGTTATTGTAATATCCATGGCCTATGGGAAAGCAACAAAGAGATTGAGGTAGAGGACTAAAAAGTCCTCTTTTTTTCCCTTGACATTCCCTATAATATATATTAACATACATAGTAAATTAAATATAATACAATGATGGATATAGTAACTCTTTTATGGTTAAATACAGAGAATAGGCCATTGGTGAGAAGCCTATAACCTAATAATTGAGTGAATTACGAATCCTGAGTTTCAATGGGAAACCATTGCGGTCATCACCCGTTAAGTGATTAGAGGCTATATGCAAATTAAGGTGGTACCACGGGGTGTCTTCTCGTCCTTTAGAGAAGATATCCCTTTTTTATTTGTATTTGAACAAAATATTTAATATAAATAACAGGAGGGATATGATGTCAAATGTATTTGATGTACTCAAGGAAAGGGGTTATATAGATCAAGTAACCTATGAAGAAGAACTTAGGGAACTATTGGGGAAGGAATCTGTTACTTTTTATGTAGGATTTGATGCTACAGCTGATAGCTTAACTCTGGGACATTTCATTCAAATAATGGTTATGATGCATATGCAAAGAGCTGGTCACAGGCCCATAGCCCTATTAGGCGGTGGAACTACTATGGTAGGAGATCCTTCAGGAAGAACAGATATGAGAAAGATGCTTACCAAAGAGACCATAGAACACAATGCTAATAGGTTTAAAGAACAATTATCCAGATTTATTGATTTTGATAATGATAAGGCCATAATAGTTAACAATGCTGATTGGCTAATGGATTTAAATTTTTTAGATTTTATGAGAGAGGTTGGTGTTCATTTCTCTGTAAATAGAATGCTTACCTTCGATTGCTATAAGAATCGATTGGAACAAGGTTTAACTTTCTTTGAATTTAGCTACATGCTTATGCAATCCTACGACTTTTTAAAGCTATACAGGGATTATAACTGTAAGCTTCAGGTAGGAGGAAGCGACCAATGGTCCAATATCCTTGGAGGCTACGAACTAGTAAGAAAACTTGAAGGGGATAAAGTATATGCTATGACCTTTAAGCTTCTATCCACTGCTGCAGGAGTGAAAATGGGAAAAACAGCTGCTGGTACCATATGGTTAGATCCAGAAAAAACTCCTCCATATGAATTATATCAATATTTAAGAAATACAGACGATCGAGATGTAGAAAAATTCTTGAGCCTATTAACATTCCTTCCTATGGAAGAAGTAAAACGTTTAGGTTCATTAGAAGGAGCAGAGATTAATAAAGCCAAGGAAATTCTTGCCTATGAGGTAACCAAAATGGTCCATGGTGAAGAGGAGGCAAAGAAAGCACAAAAGGCATCTAGAGCTCTATTTGAAGGTGATAAAGTAGACGAAGCTTCTATACCTTTTACTGAACTTGAAGAGGAAATATTTAAAGAAGGTATTGGTATATTAGATTTGTTGACAAAAGTAGGTCTTACTCAATCTAATAGTGAGGCACGAAGGCTTATTAAACAAGGTGGTATCTCTATAGATGATGAAAAAGTAGATGATATTTCTAAAGTCATTACTCTCGCCGATTTTAAAGATGGCAAACTAATGTTGCGAAAAGGTAAAAAAGTATATCATCAAATAAAAATAAAATAGTATTGATTATATAAAGGGGCTGACTCAAAATAGTTAAGTAAACTCATTTTGAGTCAGCCTCATAAATTATATTGTTTTTTATCTTTGAAAATCTAATAAGTCAAGTTCATCTATTAGCCCACTTTCAACCATATCTTCATAAGTATACATTTTGTAAACATGATAACCATCTTTGTCAATAGAAATGTAATTTTCTTCTATCCATAAAATCCATTTTTCAAGATCATTTTTTATCAT
>ERZ795062.415-NODE-415-length-36716-cov-12.997954_pt1 | contig 36716 bp, 40 predicted proteins | sample MGYA00375146_ERZ795062 | MGnify/ENA primary metagenome ERZ795062 (study PRJEB30191, sample SAMN05720281) | activated sludge metagenome | isolation source: Anaerobic digester | place: USA | collected 2015-07-16 ...
ACCGCGCGGGCGATCGCGCTTCGCGCGTTGCATCGGATGGCAATATCGCCCGTTTTGCCACGCGCTTGATGTTGTCGGGCCGGAAGCCGGACCAGTGGTCCTCGCCGGTGCCGTCCTCGACGATGCACACGGGGGCCTCGCTGTAGCCCAGGTCCTCGGTGATGTAGGCACGCGCGTCCGGGTTCTCCCGCACGTCGACCTCCACGAACGGCACTCCCTCCTTGGCCAGGGCCTTCTTGGTCAGCGTGCAGCGCATGCAGCTCGGCCCGGTGCTGTAGACGGTCACGGTCAGCATCGTGGGACTCCTCTCATCGCTCATTCTTAGGGATCGTTCCTGATAGCGGAGCAATCACCGGCCGGGCCGGGAGCAGCAACCCGGAGGGCGGCGGGGGAGAGAAGTTCGGCGCGAAATAAGGAGCGCAGCGACGCGTGCCGAAGTTCTCGGCGGAGCCGGCCCGCGAAGCGGGCTTGTGCGGACGGCCCGGCCGGCGATGATGGAGCGCCAGGAACGAACACTGAACGGCTCGTGCAGTCGCCGGCCGGCGGCCGGCCTCCGTCGTACCCCCGCGGGCGCTCCGTCGCCCGCGGGGCCTCGGGGTGCGCGAGGGGTGGCACCCCTCGCCGCCGTCCGCCAGGGCGGCGCGACGTCGCCACCTGCTCGGTCCTGCCATCGTCGACACCTCCCAACTCCATTAGCCCCAATAGTACTATTACCGTCACTTAGGTGACGGTAATAGTACTATTCGGCTAGGCCGCGTCGCTCTCCTCGGCGGGCTCGGTGATCGCGTCGGCCAGGGTGTGCGCGGCTCGCAGCACGTTCGCCGCGGTGGCCTTGATCGTCTCGGGCTCGCCGTTGCTCCACCCGGCGACGTAGCCGATGCTGTAGGCGCTGGTGTCCAGGCCCAGGATGCCCGCGACGACGTACGCCACCGATTCGGCCTCGGTCTCCGTGACGCCGCGGTGCTGGACGTACTCGGCCGCGTCCTGCTCGGCGTGCAGGATGACGTGTGCCGCCTCGTGCAGCGCCGTCTTGGCGGCCTGGGCGGGGGAGAGGTCCGCGTCGACGACGACGCGGCGAGTGCCGTCGGTCGTGGTGTAGCCGTTGGTCTCGCCGGGGATCGCCTCGCGCTCGACGGTCCAGCCCTGGCCGGTGAGGTAGTCCGTGACGGCGGCGAGGATGCCGAGCGGGTCGTCTCCGCGCAGGCGGTGGGCGAGCGTGCTCGGGTCGTCGGCCTCGGGGTCGATGGGGTCGGTCTGGGCCATGTCGAACACGGACACGGGGAAGAACCTCACACGGCGCTGCTCCTTCTCCTCGCCGGTCTGCTCGTCCTCGACGGTCTCGCGCACGTCGCGGCCGCCGAAGATGCGGATTCCGCGCTCTCCCTTGCGGACCTGGCGGCCGAGCTTCTGCCATGTGCGGTAGCCGGCGACGTGGGTCGCCTCGGGCTTCTGCGCGAGGATCAGCAACAGGTTGTTGATGCTGTAGCGGTGGAACGCCTGGGCGAACGTGAGGAACCGGGTCCAGGCTTCCGAGCTGCGCAGCTCCTCGACCTGCTCCGCGATCGTGGCGTGCAGGCCCTCGGCCTCGGCGCGTCGCTCCTCGGGGCTCTTGGTGGTCCTGATCTTGCGGGCCATTTCGCTACCTCCTGTAACGGTAATAGTACTAATAGGGTTGTGGTCAGTGCTCGATGCCGGGGTGCGTGCACTCGCAGCAGGCGCGCTCGGTCTTGGCCGCGGGGCACGTCTCGTCGGTCGCGTCGCAGTAGGGGCAGACCTGGTAGGGCGTGAGCGTGGCCGGGGTCGGCTCGACGATGGCCGTGCCGGGGTGGTCGGCGTGGTGGTGCTGGCGCCACTGGCTGAGCATCCGGGCGGTGTCCTCCTGGGTGCGGTGCTCGGGGTGGTTCCATCCGCACGAGCACTCGACCCACCACACGGGCTCGCCGGCGGTGCTGCTGGTGCAGATGAGGGCGGTCGGTGCGGTCGTGGTGCTCATGGTGACGGGCTCCTCGGGGGTGCTGGTGGCTGTTGCTTCCCCTCCACGTTTTCTTGCCGTGAAGGCACGAATGTGCCGCTAGGGAGTGCCGGCCGGAGTGCAAGAGACCGTGGAATACCGGACTGAGCGCAGCGAGGGAGGATATGCCGCGAAAGCTCTTGCGCGTAGGTCGGCCGACCGTATGCTGCCGAAGGCTTCACGGCGAGAAAACGAGCGCCGTAGGCGCGATGCTGCCGGCCGCGCAGCGGCCGTCGGTCACGGCCCGCAGGGCCGCTCGCGGAGCGCGAGGGCGCAGCTCTCGCCGGTGACGAGCGTGAGCGCTCGTGGGTGCCCTGCTCGGCCGTCCCCACTGTGTGCAGGCCGGCCCCGGCGATCGCCGGGCTGTGCCCATTGGGGGCGGGGGAGTCCTGACGGGCTCAGGCGATGCGCACGGCTCCGAGAACCGACATGAGCACCTGCTCGGCCGACGACACGTCGTCGTCGGCAGGGGGCCGGGGTCGCTGGGCTCGACCATCGCGCTCGTCCTCGACGATTCGGCGGGCCTCGCGCCAGTCGAGACGTCCGTCGGCTCGACGTGGGTGCGGGCCATAGGCGTGGGTGCCGGCGTCGGGGGTGAGCACGAGCGCGAGCTGCCCTCGACCGGGGCGGTGCTTGGCGCCGGGTCGCCGCGGTGCTCGCATCCATGCGTCCTCGGCCTGCCACCAGGCCCACAGCTCACGCTCGACGGCGTACCTGTGTGCTCGGTCGTCGAGGCGGCCGTCGACGTCGAGACGGCGCGCGGCCGCGGTGCGGTGGTCGGTGCGGTGTCGACGCCAGCCGTGGCGCGATCGCACGAGCACGCCGGCCGACACGAGCCGGTCGAGGATGCGGGCGGTGCGTTCGGGGGAGTCTCCGGTCCGAGCTGACAGCTCGTCGAGGTCCTGGGGTTCGGTGGTGGTCCTGGCGTAGGTGTTCCCAGCGTGGTGTCCCAGCCCCGGTGCCATCGTGAACAGGTCGTGCGTGGCGTCACCCGAGCGCGCGCTGAGCGTGGCGAGGAGGGCGGATCGTTCGGCGGCCCCGGCCCCTGCGGGGCGCGGGTCCGCTTGTGACCGATCTATATCGGCAGGAGTGTGGATAACCGAGTCGGGGCCGATCGTCCAGTGCGCTCCGTGCGGGCCGGCGGCCTCCTGGGCCTGGGCGATCCATCCGTCCGCTGAGAGGCGCAGGAGCGCCGTGCGGGCCGTTTCCCGGCCGACCCCTGCCAGGAGTGCCAGGCGGCGGGTGTCGGCCTCCACAGCGCCGCTGAGGGCCTGTAGCGCGAGGATGCACAGGACGTCGAGCACGCGCCGGTCGGCTGGGCCGCCTCCGGTGGTCCAGCGGCCGGCGCTGGCGTCGGCACGGCCCTGTACGTCGCGCACGTGCGCGGCGATCGCGTCGGCGCGGGCGTCGAAGGTGGGATCGTCCCCGATCTGGCGGGGCGAGCTGGCCACGTGCCTGACGGCCTTGTCCCACTGGCGGCGCAGGACGCGCGCTGCGTCGACGGGGCCGCGGGGCCGGCGCTGGCTGCGGTCTCGGTAGGTGCGCACGTGCTCTAGGCCGGGGGAGTCCTCGACGAGCGCGGCGACGTCGGCGTGACGCCACCGTGCGGCGGCGGCGCCGATCAGGACGCGCCACAGCACGGCTGAGGCGTCGCCGGAGGCGGCGTCCTCGCGGAGGGCGGCGGCCGAGACGGCCGGCAGCTCGCGCCGCGGTCCTGGCAGGTAGAGCCGGGAGTGGTCGTCGAGGGGGACGGGCCTGTGCGGGTCGAGGTCGTGGGCGGGCTCGGCGTCGTCGACGAGCTGCGCCAGGGCCTCGACGAGCCGCCGCACCTGCTCCGCGGTGCCTGTGGGGCTCGTGAGAGCGTCCAGGACGCCTGAGAGCACGGTGGAGCGGCCGCCGGCACGGTGTGGGGCGCCTGGTGGCCGCACACAGCCCGTGGCAGCGTTGCTGAGCGGGGAGAGGTCGAGCGAGGGGCACACGTGGCGCGCCAGGCGCGCGAGCGTGGCCACGGTCTCGGCGTCGACGCTCTCCGCGAGGGCCGTCCACACGTGGCGGCCGCCGGTGGGGCCGGACTCGCACACCACGGCGTCGAGACCGACGTCGTGCAGGAGCCCGCACAGCACGTCGGCGTCACGAGCGGCGGCCGGCGCGCTGCCGGCGCTCTTGGCGTCGAGGTCGAAGCACAGCAGCCTGAACCGCCGATCGGTGCCGGCGAGGTAGACGGCCCACGGTTGGGCGGGCTCGTCGCCGTCGACGCGGCGGTGGCCGGTGTACTCGTTGAGCACCTGGCCGTAGGCGTCCACGCCGGCGACGCGCACGACGGGGCGCGGGCTCAGCGCCGCGGTGAGTCGCCACGGCGCGCCGGGATCGGCGTGTGCATGTGCTTCGTCAGGGTGTGCCTGTATGATGGCAGCAACCTCCTAGGACTAGGAGTAGATAGGTCCCGGCCTAGCCAGCCGGTCCTCATATCGCTTGATCTGGTCTCTGTCGCCAAACTTCGACAGATCAGGCGCTCAGCTTCCGAACCCCCGCCCCGCCAAGGGCGGGGGTTCGCTCGTTCATGCGCTACGTCGCTCGATCCTCCCCTCACGGGTGAGGCCGGGCAGGGTGTCCCCAGACTTGGGGAGGTCCCAGCCTTCGGGGAGTCCGTCGGCGCCGGGCTTGCCGGCCCGGATCGCGGCCTCCACGATCGCCCAGATAGGCGCGTTCGCGCGGGCGGCGTAGTCGTCGATCAGCTCCTTGACCTCGGGCGCGACGAATAGGTTGAGAGCAACCTTCGGCGTTCCCCTGGGGCGGCGGTACTGACTGGACATGCCTCTACCGTACCGAGTGATCTACATCTACAACGAGCGACACGCGGGGGAGTTCACACCAGGTCGATGCGGCAGATGACGTCTCCGAGCCGGAGCGTGGTGCCGGGCGCGAGGACGTAGGGCACGTGTGCCTCGAACAGGCGCGGCGGGTTCGTCTGAGACTCGGTGCCGTTGCCGCTGCCGTGGTCGGTGACGAGGATGCGCCCGTGCTCGTCGACGTCGACGAGCACGTGGGTGCGCGAGAGCATGCGCTGCGGGCTGCGGACCTGGATCGGCCGGCGGCCGCCGACGGCCTCGGGGTTGCGGCCGAGCGCGACGTTCTCTGCGACGTCGACCGGGCTCTGCGAGCTGAACGTGAGTCGGAGCGTGGCACGCGGCTTGGGTGTCGTGGTCAGCGGCCGAGCGCGGGTGAGGTCCAGCTCGTCGACGGCGGAGGCGTCGGGCACGATCGCCTCGGCGGCGATCGGGTCTGCCTCGACGCGGTGCGGCTCGTCGACGCCGCACTGAGGGCATGTGGTGGACGTGACGGCCTGTAGCCGCCGGCAGCGCCGGCAGCGGCCCTCATGGACGCTGAGGCCGTCTGCCGGCGGGATGAGACCGGCGTCGCTGACCGCCTGCACGATGCCCTCGGGCCGGACGGCGAGCGTCCAGGTCTGGGCGACGTCGGTCACCGTGACGCGCACGGGTCGGTGCAGTCGGTTGGCGATCGCCACGCAGCGGGCAATCATGCCGGTGCGCAGCTCGTTGACGCCGGCGGCGGCGCAGGTCCGCCCGGTGCCGTTGATGGTGATGGTGCCGGTGCCGTCGGCTCGCACCGTGGCGCTGATCCGCGGCCAGTCCGCGACGCGCTCGGCGCCGCGGAGGGCCTGCGTGGCGTTCATAGCCCGCGGGCGACCGCCGCGGCGGCGGCCAGCCAGGCTCGCTGTGTCCCTGGACGCAGCGAGCCGTATCGCAGGAGGCCGTCGACCATCGCGGGGTCGAAGGGCACCGTGACGGCTTCACGCGCGATCGCGCGGTAGCCGTCGGCCACACGGGCGACGTCCGCCGGCGGAGCCTTGGAGTCCGCCTGCGTGACGACGACGACGGCCTGCTCGGCCAGCCGGGCCGAGCGCTCGTCGCGGTCCGAGAGCGCTTCGAGCAGGAGTGCGCCGGCCTCGGCGTGGTCGTCGCGCGTGGTGGTGGCCACCACGAGCTGGTCGGTCCGGTCGATCATGCGCAGCCACATCGGGTCGGACTCGTCGTTGCCGCTGTCGATGAACACAAGCCGGTAGTACTTGCTGGCGACGGCGTGGATCGCGTCGACGTCCTCGGGCTCGACGCGCTGCTCGTGCGCCAGGGCCGTCGGCTTGCTCCGCAGCACGTCGAACCGGTCGCGGGTCTGGTGGTGGACGAACCGCGCAAGGTCCGCGGCCTGGGCGCTCGGGCTCAGCAACCGCTCGACCTGGGGCAGCAACTCGAGGAGGGTCGCGTCATGTGGTCCCTGCTCGGTGCGCCAGCCCAACGTCCCGCGCGTTTGATTGTTGTCCCACGTGAGCACGCCAGCGCCGCCGTAGCGTGCGAACACGGCGGCGAGGAGGACGGTGCTCGGCGTCTTGCCGGCGCCGCCCTTGGAGTTGACGATCGCGATCGTGCGCGGGCCGGGCCAGTGCTGGGAGACCGCCGCGATATCCGCGCGCTCGGCACGCTCGGCCTCGCTGGGGCTCAGTCGCAGACCGGCACGGGTCAGGAGCCCGCGCCACCCCTGGGCAGCGGGCTCCTCGGCCTGCTCCTGGGTGAGGAACGACTGACGCCGCTCCCGGCGCGTGGGGTACGGGGTGCTGAGGTGCGACAGCTCCTCGGCCTGCTCGGCGGCCGAGCGGACCCATCCGCGGCTGTGAGCGCTGGTCTCCGCCTCGGTCGCCTCAGGCTCGGTGGCCACGGGGTGGCCCACGGGCTCCGGGGCGGGCGGCTCGACGGGAGGAACGGTCAGCTCGTGGGCGGGTGCCGCGGGAGGGCTCGGCTCCGTCCGTGCGATCACCTGGGGCTCGGCCGGCGGCCGCGGCCGGGCGGCGGCGCCGACGTCCTCGGCAACGGTGCCGTCACCGTGGATGATGATCGGCCACTCACCCTCGGGGTCGCGGGTGAGTGCGCGCAGCGGTCGGCCGAGCTGCGCAGCTCGCTGGGCGATGAGCGCGACGACCTGGGGCCGCGCCTCGTCGACGTTCTGCGCGTTGATAGTCTGCACGCTGCCGCCGATCGAGACCTCTGCGGTGCCGTCCTCGTGCAGCGTGGCCTCGACGCGCGGCCAGGTGGCCGCTTCTGTGGTGGTGCTCATGGTGTTCTCCTGCCTATCCGAGCGTGATTCCGACCTCGGACATGAACTGTTCGGGGTCTACGGGGGAGCCGTTGACGTGCACCTCGAAGTGGAGGTGCGGGCCGGTCGACCAGCCGGACGAGCCGACTCGTCCGATCTGCTGGCCAGCGACGACGCGATCGCCGGTGCTGACGAGCACGCCGCTGGCCCACATGTGCTTGTAGCGGGTCATGACGCCGCCGCCGTGGTCGACGTCGATCGTCCAGCCACCGTTGCTGTCGGTGTAGACGTCGATGACAACGCCGTCTTGCGCGGCCCAGATCGGGCCGCCGTCGCCGCCTCCGCCGAAGTCCACGCCGGCGTGCAGCCGGGTGAACGAGCCGGTGACGGGATCGGTGCGCATCCCGAACCGCGAGGTGATCGGTCCGGCCGCCGGCTGTGCCCAGCCCTCGGCGCTGACCTGGCCGGGTGTGGTCGACTCGCAGCCAGGGGTGACGACGCCGCCGGCGTCGGGCTTGATGTTCAGATGAACATGGTCGAAGTGGTTCTCGGTGTCGGAGCCGCGGTCCTCCATCGCGCGCCAGCCCTCGTCGGCGCGGTCCGCGGACCAGATTTGCTGCCACCAGATGATGTAGTCCACGCCGAGCTGGTCGGCGTTGTCGATGAGGTACTGCGCCAGGCGGTCGCCGGTGGCGCGGCCGTCGGCAATGTCGTTGGTCATGAAGTCGAGCGCGAGGCCGCTCGGGTGCCCGTTGGGGTCGCGGGCCGACTCGCGGTAGCCGCCGACGGTGACGATGCCGAACATCGGTCCGACGGTGTTCGCCACGATCGCGGTCTGCGGCCGGACGTCTCCGAGCGGGTACTGCGAGGACGTGACCGGCTGCTCGCCGGTCGCGATGCCCTGGACGCCGCTGAGCCCTTCGACGACCTGAACGGCCGCGGGCCAGTAGCGCGTGTAGTGGTAGGGGTCGGCGTTCCGCTGCACCCGGTGAGCCGCGATCGTGGGTTCCAGCGTGTCGCGGTCCTGAATCGTCATCAGGACGCGGAAGAAGTTCGTCGACGAGATGAATGGGTCCATCCGGTCGGAGTACGAGCCCCAGGCGCCGTTGTCTCGCTGCTGGAACAGCCCGCGGGAGTCGGGTCCTACCGCATCGCCGTAGTCGATGACGCGCAGGCTGGACTCGCCCATCGCGGTCATGACGCCGATCGTCTGGTCACGCGCGGACAGGCCGAGAGCGTTCGCTGCCTGCATGATCCACGCGGCGTTGACGAGCTGCTCGTGGTTGTAGCCGGCGATGGGCGTGTCAGGAACGGAGTCAGGGTCGATCGTGATGCCTGGCTGCTGCGAGCCGGGCAGGCACAGATCGTCGCTGTCGTCGCCACCCAGCAGGATGAGGCTGAGCACGAGGCCCAGGACCAGGGCGGGGACGAGCGCGGCGACGACGAGGACGCCTGACTTCCGTTCGGGCATGACTAGTTGACCTCCTCCACGGGGGTGATGCGGCTGACGAGCCACGGCGCGTCGGCGTTCTTGCGGTTGAGCACGAGCTGATAGCGCCCGGCGTCGGTCGGGACCTCGACGGTGGCCACGTACGCGCTGGCGTCGTTGACGATGAAGCCCTCTCCGGTCACCTCCCGCACCGGGATGTTCGCGGGGTCGACGTAGGCGTAGTCCTCGGCCGCCTCGGGGGTGAGCAGTGGTTCAACGCCGGCCCACCAGGTGTCGTAGTCGAGGTCGGGCCGGGCGAAGGCCGTCATGGCGGCCTCGGCCGCGTCGACCACGGCGACACGAGATGCCTCATCCCACTCCGGCACGGGCTGGGGTTCGACCGTCTCGCCGGTGTCCTCGTCGACGAGCCCGCTCGGCGGCGGCGTGAACTGGTCGAGGTCGGGCATCGTGGGACTAGCCGAGCTGGTCACGGTCGGTGTTGGGGTAGGCCCCTCGTCCTGACCGGTGCAACCGACCAGGACGAGGGCCGCTGCGAGAGCGACGCCCCCGATCGCCACACGTCGCATCTCAGTCCTTCCCCTCGTGCCCTCGGCGCGAGGGCACGTTCGCGCCCTGGCGCATCGTCTCTTTCAGCTCGTCGCGGATGACCCTCCACGTCGAGCCGAGCTTGTAGCCCGGGATCACCCCGTCACGGAGCCAGGCGTACGTGTTCTGCCGACTGATGTTCAGGACCTCGGCTACCTCCTCGACGCTCAACGTCTCCGGGCGCCCAGCGAACAGCGCATCGAGGGCTTCGGTGCCTCGTGCCTCGTTCACCGCGCGCATCCACGCTGCTCGTCGCATGCCCCCATGATAGACGATCCCGCTACGATCCGACAGGATCGCCTACGATCCGATAGATACCGCATGATGTTGCTTCCTTCCGCTACCGGTGCCATGATGTGATAGAGGGACACTCGTAGAACCATTATCGGGAAGGAATCGCGTCGTGTCAGATGGCAGCAACCCGTGGCTCTCGCGGCCGACGGAGCCGGAGCACGCCGTTCCGGTCGTGACAGAGAGCGCGGTGCGGCCGCCGACCGGCCCGGTGGCGCCGCAGCGCGGCGTTCCGAGCCCGGATCGCGCCGACCAGCTCGCCTCGTACGACCAGGCCCAACCTGCCGATCTGTGGTGGCTGGGCGTGCACGGCGGAGCGGGGGAGTCGAGCCTGGCTGCCCTCGTGCCCGAGTGGCGCGCCGCAGACCACGGATGGCCGCGGCCGCCGGGCTCGGCGCCCGCACGGGTCGTCCTCACCGCGAGGTCGAACATGCGTGGCCTGCGTGCAGCGCAGACCGCCGCCACGCAGTGGGCCTCGGGCATCGTGCCGCACGTCGAGGTCCTGGGCCTGGTCATCGTCTCCGATGCTCCCGGCCGTCTGCCCCGGCCGCTGCGCGAGTTCGCGCAGCTCGTCAGCGGCGGACTTCCACGGACCTGGACGGTGCCGTGGATCGACTCGTGGCGGCTGGGGGAGACCCCCACTCTCCCCGACTCGCCGCGTGCCGTTCGTCGTCTCGTCGACGAGCTGCACGCAATCCTCGAACCAGGTGCCGCCGGCACCGCCAACTGAAAGGAAACTCCATGAGCACGCTTCTCACCATCGCCGGGTCGGTGGGCGACTTCCTCGCCACCGTGCCGCAGCAGGTCATCGCGCAGGTGCCCGACCCCGACCCGATCCAGCCGCCGGGCACGGAGGGCTTCAACTCGATCATGGGCTGGGCGAAGTGGGTCGCCCTGGCGGTCTGCATCCTCGGTCTGTTCGCCGCGGGTGCGCTCATGGCGATCCAGTCGCGCCGCGGTGAGGGCGGCGAGCACGTCGGCAAGATCGGCATGGCGCTCGGTGGCGTCATCATCATCTCCGCTGCTGCCGCGCTCGTCGGCTTCCTCACCACCTAATCGGGAGGGCGAACATGGCTGAGGACAACGAGCAGCAAAGTCCGTTCACCCGACCCGGCTTTGTGGCCGCCACGGTGGTCATCGCGCTGATCGTGGTGCTCGGGCTCGTGATCGTCATCGTCAACATGACTCGCGACGATCCCGACCCCGCGCCGCCTACCTCGACGTCGGCGGAGCCCACCACCGCCGCCCCGACCTCCGAGCCACCGGAGGCCGCGGGCGGCGCGAGTGTGTGCGGACTCCCCGGCGAAGTGCTGGAAGGCACCCTCAGCGCAGCTCCGGCCGCTGAGTGGGCGTTCCAGGACACGACGGCTTACCCGACTTCGCCAGAGTTCGGGCCGGGAGAGACGAACGCCGACGGCGTGCGGTACTGCTTCCAGCACTCTCCCGAAGGCGCTGTGTTCGCAGCCGCGAACGCCGTCGTCCAAGGCAGCGACTCCGAGCTGGTAGGAGCGTGGCTCGACTACTTCGTGGCTGACGGGCCGCACCGCGACGCGGTGCTCTCTCAGGGTGCCGGCACCGGTGGCAGCGGCCAGGGCGTGCGCGTCGAGGTGGCAGGTTTCCGCCTGCTCGCCTACGACGGGCAGACGGCTCGTGTCGACGTCGCAGTGCGAGGCGCGACAGGCGGTCAGACCGTCAACCTCTCGATGGTCTACCTCCTCGTGTGGGAGGGCGGTGACTGGAAGCTCAGCGTCACCGATCCCAACGCCCCTATCAACGTCGCCAACATCCCCGACCTGGCCGGCTACATCTCCTGGGGAGCGTGAGGTCATGAACGACGAAGGGTGCACCGGCTGGTCGTTCTTCAACCCCTTCTGTCACGTCAACGAAGGGGTTGAGGCGGTCGTCGGCAACGCCATCGAGAACATGGCGAACGCCGTCATGGAGGCGTTCGGAAAGGCGATCGCGTCGCTGGGAACGGTGTGGGTGCACATCGGCACGCCGAACCTCACGGGCTCCGGTGGCGGCTCCGCGATCGACGCCGGCTCGTCCGCGCCGGACTCGGCCAACGTGACGTCGGTGATGGGCTACGTGATGTGGATCAGCCTGGGCATCGCGGTGCTGGCGCTGTTCATCCTCGGCGCGCTCATCGCTACGCGCATGAGGGCGGGCGAGGGCATCGCTGCTGTCGGCCGCGTGGGCCTCGTGCTCTCCGCCGTGGTGCTCATCTCGGCGGCCGGGGCGATCGTGGCTGGCCTGATGCCGTCCGGGCCACGCAATGCAGGCGGCGCCGTGCTGTTCTTGCAGTCCGGCCTCTGGTGGTACATGGGTGCCGCCGCCGTGGTGTCCGTCATCATCGGCGGCGCACGGATGGCGTGGGAGCAGCGAGCTGAGCCGGGCCGCGAGACCGTCAAGAGCCTCCTCACGCTCGTGGTCGTCGCCGGTGCCGGCGTGACGATCGTCGGTCTGCTCGTCGCGGCCGCGGACTCGTTCTCGGTGTGGATCATCAACGGCTCGCTGAGCTGTGACGTCACGACCGACTCGGCGTGCTTCGGCGAGAACATGCTGACGCTGCTTGCCCTGACGACCAACCCGGCCGCCGGCGGCCTCGGCGCGCTGCTGATCATCATCCTGGGCCTGATCGCGATCCTCGCGGCCGCGTTCCAGATCGTGCTCATGGTCGCGCGCGGGGGAATGCTGGTGATCCTCGCCGGCATCCTGCCGCTGTCGGCCTCGTTCACCAACACCGAGATGGGCAAGAGCTGGTTCAAGAAGTGCATCGCCTGGCTAGTGGCCTTCATCCTCTACAAGCCCGCCGCAGCCATCGTGTACGCGGCCGCGTTCCAGCTCGTCGGCACCGACGTGTTCTCCGACGACGGGACCGGCCTCCTCGCCGTCCTCACGGGCCTCATGCTGATGGTCATCGCACTGTTCGCGATGCCGGCGCTGATGCGGTTCGTCACGCCGATGGTCGGTGCGATGGCGGGAGGCGCCGGCGGCGCCCTCGCTGTCGGTGCGCTGGCCGCTCTGCCGAGCGGCGCGGCCGCGATCGGACGCCTCGCCTCCGGCAGCGGCTCGGGGTCCTCCAACTCCGCGGCACCGTCAGCACCGTCCGGCTCGGACGGCGAGGGCGGCTCTCAGGGCTCGCCCGGTCCCTCAGGCGGCGGTGAGACCGGCGGCGGTAACGCACCGCAGCAGGCGCAGTCCTCGGGTGCCCAGCAGGCCGGGGACGCCGGCGGGGGCACCGGAGCTGGTAACGCCAGCGGTGGCGCCACGCCGAACACGGGCGCGGCCGCCGCCTCGGCTGGTGGCGGTGGAACGGCGGCAGCAGGCGCCGGAGCGGGTGGTGGCGCCGCAGCGGGCGGCGCGGCCGCCGGCGGTGGCGCGGCGGCAGCAGGAGCGGCCGCAGGCCCGGTCGGCATCGCCGCCGGGGCGGCACTCGAAGCAGGCAAGAAGGCCGGGCAGGCGGCCGCGGGAGCGGCCCAGAGTCTCGGTGAGCAATCGACAGGTGAAGGGGGCGGTCCTGATGGCAGCCGTTGACACGAACAGGGGTCCTCGGACCTACGGAAACTGGCGACGACCCACGTCACCGGGCATCCTCGGCCTCGGATCGATCGGGACCGCGCTGCTCCTGGCAGGGCTCATCGCCGTCGTCATGACGGTGATGATCGCCGGCCTGCTTGAAGCGGTCATCCTCGCGGCCGTCCTCGGCGCGGTGATGCTGGCGGTCCTGACCAAGGACTCGCACGGCAAGAACGTCATCAGCCGTGGCGGCGCGCGGATCGCGTGGTGGTCCTCACGCTCGCGCGGGTCGAACGTCTACCGCTCGGGGCCGCTGGGCCGCGCCCTGTGGGGGACGTATCAGCTCCCCGGTCTCGCAGCGCCGACCCGGCTCAGTGAGTGGCAGGACTCCTACGGGCGTCCGTTCGCGCTGCTCTACACGCCCGCCACGGGCTCCTACAGCGTGGTGATCGGCACCGAGCCCGACGGCGCGGCGCTGGTCGACCAGGAGCAGATCGACGTGTGGGTGGCCGATTGGGGCCACTGGCTCGCGAACCTGGGCGACGAGCCCGGCGTCGAGGCGGCGTCGGTCACGATCGAGACCGCGCCGGACTCGGGCACGCGGCTGCGCCGCGAGGTCGAGCACAACGTCGACGAGGACGCACCGCCGTTCTCGAAGGCCATGCTGGCCGACGTGGTGGGCTCGTACCCGGCCGGCTCGTCGACCGTGAAGGCGTTCGTGGCGATCACGTTCTCCGCCGCGCAGCGGTCCGGCAGCAAGAAGCGCAAGCCCGACGAGATGGGCCGCGAGCTCGCGGCCCGGCTGCCTGGGCTGACCGCCGGTCTGCAAGCCACCGGCGCGGGCGCCGCGCATCCCCTGTCCGCTCAGGAGCTGTGCGAGGTGGTGCGGGTCGCCTACGACCCGGCCGCCGCGGTGCTCATCGACGAGGCGCACGCCGCGGGTGAGACACCGGAGGTGTTCTGGACCGACGTCGGCCCCTCCGCGGCTCAGGCGTCCTGGGACCGCTACCGTCACGACTCCGGGACCTCGTGCACCTGGGCCATGACGCAGGCACCCCGTGGCAACGTGCAGAGCGGCGTCCTGGCGCGGCTCCTGGCACCGCACCGCGATATCGCGCGCAAGCGCATCACGCTGCTGTACCGGCCGATCGACGCCGCGAAGGCGGCCGCGATCGTCGAGGCGGATCTGCGCGCCGCCGAGTTCCGGGTCACCTCGACGAGCAAGCCGGCCGCGCGCGACAGCCTGGCCGTGCGCGCCGCGTCGGCCACCGCGCAGGAGGAGGCCTCCGGCGCGGGCCTGGTGCAGTTCGGGATGCTCGTGACCGCCACGGTGATGGACCTGTCCAAGCAGGCCGACGCTCGGGCGGCGATCGACAACCTCGCGGCGACCGCTCGCCTGCGCCTGCGTCCCGTCTACGGGAGCCAGGACAGCGCGTTCGCCGCGGCCTTGCCGCTGGGCCTGGTGCTGCCCAAGCACATCAAGGTCCCGGCCGAGCTGAGGGAGAAGCTGTGAGCGGGAAGCGATCGCGTCAGAAGCGTGGGAGCGCGAAGGTCGAACAGCCGCGCGAGCTGCGTCCGCAGCGGCCGCCGATGCGTGGGTGGCTGGGCCGCGGCCGGGGCACCTCGACCTACGTCCAGCAGGCCGACGAGTGGCGCGGCACGACGGTGCAGGTGTGCGGCATGTGGCCGTTCTCGATCGGTACGGGCACCCCGATGGTCGGGGTGCCCCTCGGTCGGCACATTCACACCGGCGCGACGCTGTGCTGCGATCCCATCTCGTGGTTCCAGCGCGCGAAGCTCATCTCCAACCCGTCGGCGTTCGTGCTCGGCAAGCCGGGCCTGGGCAAGTCGACGATCGTGCGGCGCATGGCGACAGGGCTCGCCGGCTACGGCGTGATGCCGCTGGTGCTGGGCGATCTGAAGCCCGATTACGTCGACCTCATCGAGGCGCTGGGCGGCCAGGTCATCACGCTCGGCCGCGGCCGGGGCTACCTGAACATTCTCGACCCCGGCGAGGCGACGGAGGCCGCCGCGCGGCTGCGCGAGGCGGGCTTCGAGAAGGAGGCCTCGCAGGTCCTCGCGGACGCTCACGGGCGCCGGCACACGATGGTGTCGGCGCTCCTGACGATCCTGCGATCGACCCCGCCGACCGATCGTGAGGAGACGATCATCGACCGGGCGTTGAAGCATCTCGACGAGCACCACCACGGCGTGCCCGTGCTGGGCGATCTGCTGCGCGTGATCCAGGACGGTCCCCCGGAGGTGCGCGCCGTCGCTCTCGACCGCGGCGACGATGCTCGCTACAAGGCGATCACGGAGGACCTGGAAGCCTCCCTCATCGGCCTGGTGGGCGGTGGGCGACTCGGAGAGACGTTCGCACGCCAGACCACCAACCCGATGCGCCGGGACGCCCCGGTGGTCTACGACGTGAGCGCGATCGACGACTCCGAGATGGACCTACAGGCAGCGACTCTGCTCGCGTGCTGGTCAGCCGGCTTCGGCACGGTGAACGTCGCGAACGCTCTCGCGGACGCGGGTCTGGAACCGCGCCGGCACTACTTCGTGATCCTCGACGAGCTGTGGCGCGCGCTGCGCGCCGGGCGCGGCATGGTCGATCGCGTCGACGCGCTGACGCGACTGAACCGGCAGCGCGGTGTCGGCATGGCGATGATCTCGCACACGATGAGCGACCTGCTCGCGCTGTCCAGCGAGGAGGACCGCATGAAGGCCCGCGGCTTCGTCGAGCGGTCCGGCATGGTGATCTGCGGCGGACTGCCCTCGGCCGAGATGCCTCAGTTGAGCGCCGCGGTGCCCTTCTCCCAGGCCGAGCAAGAGCTGCTGATCGGCTGGCAGGACCCGCCGGCCTGGGACCCCTCGACCGGCCGCGAGGCCGAACCGCCGGGACGGGGCAAGTTCCTCGTCAAGGTCGGCGGCCGCCCCGGCATCCCCGTCAACGTGCAGCTCACCGCCACGGAGCTGTCGATCAACGACACCAACAAGCTGTGGCACGAGCAGTCTCGCGTGGGCCGTCGCGCGCTGCGGGCCGTCGAAGGAGCGAGCACATGAGCACCCCGAACAACCGCCGCCGGGACCCCGGCGGCCTCTCTGCTGAGGCGGTCCTGGTCTGGATCGCCGTCGTGCTCGTGGTGGTCGTCGTCGGCTCGGTCTACGCCGCGATGCACCTCGGGCACCGCTTCGCCGGCACGGGCACTGAGGTGCCCGCCGACCCGTTCTCGGTCCTGTTCGGGCTCCTCGGTGGCGACCTGACGTGGCCTGGTGCTGCCGGCTGGTGGGTCCTCGGCGTCATGGGAGCGCTGCTCCTGGCGCTCGGTGTGCTGATCGGCCTGGCGCTGCGGCGCATGCGCCGGCGCCGCTCCCGCGTCGACCGCGCCGCCTCCTACATGGGTCGCGGCCGCGACGTCGAGGACCTGAGCCGCAAGAGCGTGACGGCGAAGGCGGAACGGCTCGGGGTCAGTGGCGCGCCGGGCGTGCCGATCGGACGGACGGTCGCCGCCGGCCAGCAGCTCTACGGCTCGTGGGAGGACATGCACATCGATATCTGGGGTCCGCGCACCGGCAAGACCACCTCGCGGGCGGTGCCGGCGATCCTGGACGCGCCGGGCTCCGTGCTGGTGACCTCGAACAAGCGCGACGTCGTCGACGCGACCAGGGACGTGCGGGCCGCCGCCGGCCCGGTGTGGGCGTTCGACCCGCAGGCGATCGCGCTCGAAGAACCTACCTGGTGGTGGAACCCGCTCTCCTACGTCACCGACGAGGTGAAGGCCGCGCGCCTGGCCGAGCACTTCGCGTCGGGCAGCCGCGATCCTGGCGCCAAGACCGATGCCTACTTCGACCCGGCCGGCCAAGACCTCTTGGCCGGCCTCCTGCTCGCCGCCGCGCTCGATCATCGGCCGATCACCGACGTCTACACGTGGCTGACGCGCCCGACCGACGAGACCGCCGTCGACATTCTGCGTGAGCACGACTTCGCGCTCACGGCCGATCAGGTCGCCGGCGTCGTCTCCGCCCCGGAGAAGCAGCGCGGGGGCATCTTCGGCACGGCCATGCAGATGGCGTCCTGCCTGACGAATCGTCAGGTGGCGCGCTGGGTGACGCCCCAGGGCGCCGCGGACCCGCGCAAGCAGTTCAGCCCGGAGGACTTCGTGCGTGCCGACGGCGGCACGCTCTACTCGCTGTCCAAGGAGGGCCGCGGCACCGCCGGCCCGCTCGTGACGGCGCTCACCGTCGCCGTCGTCGAGGCAGCGGAGGAGCTGGCCTCACGCTCCGCCGGCGGCCGGCTGAGGACCCCGCTGCTCGGGGTCCTCGACGAGGCGGCCAACGTGTGCCGGTGGCGCGCACTTCCCGACCTGTACTCCCACTACGGCAGCCGGGGCATCGTCCTGATGACGATCTTGCAGTCCTGGTCCCAGGGCGTCGAGGTGTGGGGCGAGTCCGGGATGCGCAAGCTCTGGTCGGCGTCGAACGTCAAGGTCTACGGCGGTGGCGTCGACGAGGACGCCTTCTTGGAGCACCTGTCGAAGGTCATCGGTGACTACGACCGGCTGTCCTCCTCGACCTCCTACGGCCGTGGCCACCGCACCGTCTCCCAGCAGCTCCACCGTGAGCGCATCCTCGACGTCGCGGACCTGGCGGCGATGCCGAAGGGCCGCGCCGTCGTCCTGTCCTCCGGCTCTCGGCCGACGCTCATCCGTACGGTGCCGTGGATGACCGGCCCGCACGCTGACGCAGTGACGGCCTCGATCGCTGCGCACGACCCGAAGGCCGAGCGCACGATCCGCGAGGCTCAAAGCGAGCTGGCGGCCGTCGAGGCGGCCCTGTCGACGGAAGGAGCACCCTCGTGAGCGATTGGGGAGACGACGAGCTGGAAGGCGTCGAGGCGCAGCCGATCGACGTCGACGAGCCCGACGGGCCGACGTTCGGTGTCGACGTGCGATCGCTGGCCGGGCACCTCGTCGACGCCGCGGTGCAGTCCGCGGTCGGCAAAGAGGTCTCGACCGCGGCGCACGAGGCCGTCAAGAAGCTCATGACCCCGGAGGTGCGCGAAGCGATCCGCCGGCGCGCCGACGAGGCGGCGGCCGCGGCGATCGCCGCGCACGTCGAGGGGCCAGAGGACGCCGAGCCGGCCCCGGAGCTGTACTACGGCAGCGTCGACGAGTTCGTACGCGAGTACCTGCGCAACGTCTACCGCCGGCGCATCGACGGCCGGCATCGGTGCTGGGCCGGCCGGTGGTGGGAGCACGACGAGGCAGTGATTCGTCTCGAAGCTCTGTGGCGATCGTGGGAGCACCTGCGCCAGGACGCGGCCACCGGGATGAGCGTGTGGTGGCGCGATCACGCAGACCACCACATGGCGGTGCTGATGGACCCTGACGGCCCGTTCGCCACCGCGACGGAGGGCGAGGAGAACACGTCCAAGCGGGGCGAGCCGCTGCCCTACGTGGCACCGCCGGAGGGCATGTTCCCCGACGTACGCGAGGAGACGGACGAGCCGCCCGTCGACGACGCGCACTGACCTCCACTCACGAGAGGGACCGCACCCCGTGGGGTGGCGGTCCCTCTCTGCTGTGCGTGACGCCCGGCGGTCACCGATCGAGCCCGGTGCGCTGCACCTGCGCGGCCCGTCCTCGAGTTTTCCGAGCCTTGGGTGTGCGAGCCGCGGCACCGGCCTTGACGGCCTCGGTCGCCGGCTTGGCCTGGCTGACGTCGGCGCGCATCCTGGTGGCCACCGCCTCCCGGTTGATGCCCTTGGCTTCGAGGTCGCGTGCGGTGCCCTCGCGCCGCTCGGCGCTGTCGTACAGGGTGCGCCCGTCCTCCCGTGCCCGGTCCGCCGTCGCTCCGCGCTGCTCGGCCTCGGCGGCCGCGCGTGCCCGCTCCTCGGGGTCCGGCTCGTGCTCGGCCGCTGCCCTGGCCTCCTCGGCACGCTGGTCCTCCTGGTTGGCCTGCGCGAGGAGCCGCTGTGCCTCGGCCTGCTCGGCCGCGGAGCGTCCCCGTTCTGCATCCCCGCCCGCGCGGTCGCGCTCGGCGCGATCCAGTTCGAGCCGGATGCGCTGGCGTACCGCCTCCGGGTCGGCCCCGGCGTCGTTGACCTCGATGCCGTACCGTGCGCGCACCTCGTCACGCACCCGCTGTTCGGCACGAACCGCCTCGGGGTCCTCCTGGGACCACGCACGGGCCACCTGGTAGGTGCGCCCGATCTGCTCGGGTGTCGCACGGTCCCACCAGTCCGAGCGGTGCACGTTCGCCATCTCGACGCGGGCGGCGCGCCGCTCGGCCTCGATGCGCGATTGCAGCTCGCGGTGCTCCTGCTCGCTGCGCGCCTGTGCGTTGCGAAGCGCCTCCTCGCGGGCGCGCGCGAGTCGTTCCCCCACCTGTCCGGCAGCGGTGACCAGCACCCGTAGTTGGCCTTCGAACGCTTCCTCGATGCCGTCGGTTTCCTCGGCCATGACCGGCCCTCCTTCCTATCGTTCCGGTCCGCGATCTGCGCCCGGTCGTATCGTCTCTGCACGCTTGGCTGGCTCGATCTTCGAGGGCAGCGGCGACGCTGCGCGCGTCGCGTCGTGCGCCTGCCCAGCGCGTAGCCGGTCGAGCACGGCCTGTGCCTCCGGGTCGAGCTTCGGGCTCGTCGACGGCGTGCCCGCCGGCGTGGCCGCGCCCACCGCGGCAGGTGCCGGCAGGGCCTCACGTAGCCGCACGAGCCGCGCACGGGTGTCCTCGGCGAGGAGCCTCGCCTGCCGTGCCTGGCCGGCGGCCACTGAGGCGTCGTAGACGGCCTGTGTCAGCCGGAGGAGCTGCCGCACCATGACCGCTTGCGCCACGGTCCCCTGACCGCCGCGCGCTGCGCTGGCGAGCAGCATCGCCGCCCCGGAGATGGCGACCGTGCCCGCCTTGTGCGGGCGTACGGTCCGCTCGTGCGTCTGCGCCGAGCGCGACAGCGCGTCGGCCGCCGCGGCGAGGTCGCCGGGCGTCTCCTCGGTCGCGTTCGACCACGCGGCCAGAGCGCCCGCGGTCTGCCTCGCCACCGTCGCCCAGGTGTCGCGGTCGTCGACGTCGACGCCCCGCAGGCGATCGACGAGGGCGCGCAGCTCCTCGTTGCGCCGGTCCCACAGCTCGGGGTCAGGCTCGGCCGTCTCACGTCCCGGTGCGACGACGCGCCGGCCTCGCTTCGCCGCGTTCCACTCCGCGGCCGCCTCGCTCGCTCCGCTGGGCGTGTCCGGCCATCCGTCGCGCAGTCGAGGCAGCGCCAGGTCGCGGCCGAGCTGACCACCGCCGTACCAGATCGGGCGTTCCCCGGCCTCGGGCCGCTCGGCCACCGAGAAGCCGGTGATGACGTCGGTGCGACCGTCCGCGAACCGCGGTCGAACGATGAGTCCTTCGCGCCGCAGCCGGCGCACGAACTCGGCCTCGTCCTGTGCCGCTGTCGCGCAGCCGCGAACCTTCAATGCGAGCAGGTAGCGCGGCTGGTCGGTGCGCAGCTCCGACGCGATCCGCGCCTGCCGGTCCGCTCCTTCCAGGTGCTCCCACGCCGGCATCTCGGTGCCCTGCTTGGTGCGCGTGCGCTCGTACTTCGCGCGGGCACGGGCACGTGCCTGCGCCTCGCGCTCGGCCGGGTTGTACCCGCGCGTCGAGCGCTCCGCGCGCACCGACTCCAACTCCTCCAACCCATACCGAGCTTCGAGTGCACGAGCGGCTGTCTGAGCGCGTCGAAAGTCGTGGTGCGTCGACGCCTTGGTGCCGTCCTCGCGCACCAGATTCACCGCGATGTGGATGTGGTCGTTCCCGTTCTTCGACACACCATGTCGCACGGCAACCCACCGGCACGGAGCCTTCGTGCCCTCGTTGTCATCGAACTCCATCGCGGTGATGAAGTCGCGGGCGATCGCTCCCCACTGCTCGTCGGTCAGGGCGCCCTCGTCGGCTCGCAGAGACAGCGAGCAGTGCCACACGTGGCCGCCCTTGACGTCCACGTCGTACGCGGTACGCGGGCGGTCGAGGTGACGCGCGATCGCCAGTGCCGAATCGCGGCCTAGCTCGTCGTCGTCGTGCCACGCCATCATCGCCTCGTCACCGGCGACAAGGTGAGGTTCGGTGTGCTCGTTCGCGCGTCCCGGACCGGTCAGGTACGTCAGCAGTCCGGCCATCCTGTCGCCGCGGACAACGTTCGGCATCATGGCAGGCTCAGCCCGTCGATCGCGTCGTCGATGCGCACCGCGGTACGGCGCACGGCGTCGAGCGTCGCGCTCATCTCCGCCTGCACCTCGCCGGTCGCGTTGGTCGCACGAGCCATCTGGTTGACGTTGTTCGAGACGGCCGCGAGCAGCCGGTGCAGCGCGAACAGCTCGGCCATCGCGTTGCGCCGCTCGGTGGGAGTCTCCGACGTCGCGGACGCCAGCGCGGACTCGACGAGCAGCCGCGGGATCGTCACGTGCTGCGCCTCCGCGAGACGTAGCAACATGCCTTCTTCCTCGGGCGACACCTTCACCTCGTGACGGTGCTGCCGCCCACCGTCGACGTTCGCCCGGCGACGTCGCGCGAACAGGCGACCCTTGGGAGCCTCCTCGCTCATCAGATCACCTGCCTTCCAGCCCAGCGCAGCGACCCCGCCTCGTGCGGGGACCACACTCTTAGTGTGCCCGATCCGCGGCGCCAAGTCGAGGATTCAAGCCACTTAGCCGTGCTAAGTCTTTAGCTTGCTCCGTCTGGGACTCGATTCGGGGTTGCTCACGTCGGCAGACGGGAGCGGTCGCGGCTCCGCCGCGACGATGCTTTTCAGTCGACGCGAGACGTCGACGTAGACAACACGACTCCGTACGATGGAGTCATGGCTACGACACCAACACCAGAGGAAGCGATCGACCGCGCCAAGCGCGTACTGGACGATCGGATCGACACCATTCGCCAGGCCGTCGAGGCTCGTCAGCACGTCGCAGACGTGCGCGAGGAGACCGACCGTGAGCGGGCCGAGCTGGAAGCCCGCATCGCGCAGCGGGTGGGCGACGCCGAGCGCGCCGACGTCAAGGCGTACAACGCCGCCGTGAGCGCGGGATGGTCCGCCGACGAGCTGCGCAAGATCGGCCTGCCGGAGCCTGACAAGAAGGCTCGTACGCGCCGCCGCGCTGCGCGCAAGCCCGCGGCCTCGCGGCCCGCTCCCCCGGCTCCTGAGCCGACTGCTCCGAGCGATGACCGCTCCGCGGTCGAGGGAGACCAGGACGCTGCGTGACATTGCCCCCTGACCACCTGTGGACGGCTCCGGCTAACGCCGGGGCCGGACCCGCCCACAGGTGGACAGCGGGACCCATCTGCCCGCCCGCACACAGGCCGCACCGTCCCGTTCCGCTGCTCGGTCGCGTCGAGGTAGTGCGGCCCGTGCACGGCCTCCTTGGGTGCACGGTCCCCCTCCCCCCGACGCCGAAGGATCACACACCACAGACCCCCGTCAAGGGCGCTCCGCGTCACTGCGTGATGCGGCTACGCCGCACCCTTGACGGGGGTCTGTGGTGTGCAGGGCGGCATTTATCGGGGGGATGGGCAGGAGCGGTCAGGACCGCCTACGGCGAGACGGTCGCCTCGGCCTCGTCGTCCACCTTGGCGAGGGCTCGGGAGACCGACGAGGCGCCGACTCCGAGCACCTTCGCGATGTGCGCGACGCTGTGCTCCTCGGCGCGCATCTTCACGGCCGCCGCGATGCGCTCGGGCGTCATCACCGACGGTCGGCCGCCGACACGGCCCTGAGCACGAGCGTGCGCCAGGCCGCGCCTGGTGTTGTCCCGGATGGTGTCGACGCGGAGCTGCGCGAACACGGTGACGATGCCGAACAGTGCGCGCCCCATCGGGGTAGTCGTGTCGATATCGGGCTCGGTCAGGCTCTTGATGTTCACGCCCCGCTCGTGCAGCTCGTTGATGGTCTGGATCGCCATCGTCTCGCTGCCTGCGATGCGGTCGAGGCGACGCACCATGAGGGTGTCGCCGGGACGCAGGTAGTCCAGGCACGCAAGCCACTGCGGGCGGTCCTTGACCCGACTTGACTCGCCGTGGTCGACGAACACACGCTCGACGCCGGCGGCACGCAGCTCGGCCTCCTGAGCCTCGGGGTTCTGCTCGCGCTTCGAGACTCGTGCGTAGCCCACGAGGTTGCTCATGACGGCCTCACCTCCCCTGTCCGGTTCCGCTGCCTCGGCCCGGCATGTACGGGCCGCCGTGGCGCGCCTGGGGGCCTCTCTGCGGTCCTGTCTGGGGTGGCTGGTTGGTCGCCTGAGTCGCAGCCCGCGGATAGGACGCACGCGCAGCCGAGCGTCCAGGGCCAGGCGGCGCCGACGTCGACGGCCCGCTCGTGCGCGGCGCAGCGATCGCACGGAACACCGGCACGAGCGAGGCCGGCTCGGGTGCGTAGGAGAACATGTCGGGCCGACTGAGCTGCGATGCCTGGTTCCACACGTCCGGGGTCACCTGGCCGAAGTCGAGAGTGAAGCGCGATCGCTCCGCGACGTGCTCCATGAACACCTTCCCGGTCCGTCCGTTGCCCTCACGGAACGGGTGCGCCTGGTTCAGGTAGGCGAACACCGTCGCGGCTCGCTCTGCGAACGTGTCGCGGTCCAGCCGTCCCCAATCGGTGCCGGCAACGCGCTTGCGCACGTCGTCGAGGAGCTGGTCGACCTCGCCCGTCTTGACGTCCCCGAAACCGCGGCCGGCGCCCTTGGAGATGTTCACGCTGCGGAACTCCCCCGCCCACGCATAGACGTCCTGGAACAGATGCCGGTGGATCGCCCGCACATGGTCGGCGTCGTAGGTCTTGGGGATGGCGACCTGACCGGCCAGCAGCTCGCGCTGCCGGCGTGCAGTCTCGACGTACTCCAACCTGGTCAGTACCACCGGGTCGCGCTCGTCGAACAGGTTGCGCAGCGTGCCCTCGTCGGGCGGCGGGTAGAAGTACGACTCCCAGGTGTCGAACGCCATCAGCGCGCGACGGCGACCGTCCGTCGCCGCGCGGCGGCGTGGGCGCGCCGGCGGTACTCCTCGGCGTCGATCGCGCCGCGGGCCTCGTCGGTCAGGTTCTCCACGTCCTCGCGGTTCGGGGTCCACCCCTCGTGCCAAGCGCTGGCGAGCGACTGCACCACGGCGCGACGCTGGGTCTCGTCGAGCTGCACGAACAGCTCGGGCCAGCGGTCCTCGATGTCGAACTTCGTAGCCACGGTGGGGCTCCCCTCTCCTGGGTCTGAGACCATTCTACCGGAGCAACCGAAAACGGTCCAGCGGTGGTTTCGGTGCGTCTAGGTTTCGGTGGTGAGTTTCGGTTGACCGATGCTCGGCGTGTCGGCGCTCTGGTCGACGTCGCCGGCATCCGCACCGGAAACGATCGTTATCGGTCAGGGCGAGGTGGTCGCGGGGATCATGGCGGCGATGGCCTCGGCCACGGCGCTCCGGAACTGGGGGTTCAGGCGGGTGTCGTACATCGACTCGAAGCTCCACAGCCCGTCCGCGGCGAGCCGGGCGATGAACATCGCGAACGCACGCGGGTCGGTCGCTGCCTCCTCTGCGGTGGGCGTCCACCGCGCCACGACGCCATCCCACTGCGCGGCGAGGCCGGCGTGCTTGGAGAACTCGAGAATCAGGGCCAGCTCGGCGCTACCGGCCGACTCGGTCGCCACCCGCGCGTACGCGGCCAACCGTTCCTCCGGCGTCGCCTCCGCGGCCGTCTTGCCGGCGGCTGCCTCCATCGCTCCCTCCCAGAACACGATCAAGTGCTCTTGGATGCCCCACAGCAGGGCCTCCCGGCTCGGGAAGTAATACATGAGCCCGGCCTTGGTCAGCCCGGCCTCCTGCGCGACAGCATCCAGGGTGATCCCGGTCACCCCGTCACGCTCCGCGACGCGCAGCGCGGCGTCAAGGATGTTGGTGCGCTTGCTAGGTCGCGTCACCGCGCACCTCCCGTCCTCGAATCGCCCGGCACCGAGCTTGGCTGGCGAGCCTCGCCCGAGTTACTATACCATTTGGTAGGTTGCTTGAATCGTCTGAGTTCCGGTAAGGGATCGCGGCCCCACCCAGCTCCTCTCGAAAGTCGAATGATGAAGAAGTGGATACTCCTCGCCTGCGCGATCCTCAGTGAGGTCACCGGGTCGCTCTCCCTCAAAGCCGCGCTCGGTCATCCGGGCTGGTATGCGCTCGTGGTCGCCGGTTTCTTCTGCGCGTTCATGTTCCTCGCGCTCGTCCTGCGCGAGCGCGTGCCGCTCGGCGTCGCCTACGGCATCTGGGGAGCCTCCGGCGTCGCCCTCACCGCGATCCTGTCCACCCTGATCTACGGTGAACCGCTCACCCCGATCATGGTCGGCGGGATCGTGCTCATCATCCTCGGCGTGCTGACTATCGAACTCGGCTCCCAACGCGCCGCCCGCCAGAGGCAGGCGGCGAGCTGATGGCCTGGCTGTTCCTCGCCGGCGCGATCGGCTTCGAGGTCGCCGCGACCCTCTCCCTGCGCATGGCCACCCACGGCCGCAAGCTCTGGTTCGTCGCGGTCATCGCCGGCTACATCGTCGCGTTCACCATGCTGGCACTCGCCCTCGACGCGGGGATGGCCCTCGGCGTCGGCTACGGCATCTGGGCCGCCTGCGGCGTCGCCCTCACCGCCATCCTCTCCAAGCTCCTCTTCGACGAGCCGTTTTCGTGGATCATGGCCGCCGGCATCGCCCTTGTCGTCGGCGGCGTCCTCCTCGTCGAACTCGGCGCCGCGCACTGAGCCGTGGCCGACACACCGCGGGCCGCTGCCGGCGTGCGGTCAGCGTTCGAGTTGGCCGGGCCGGTCGGCGGTAGGTCCGTTCGCTCGTACTGCGGTGACCGTGACGGCGCGGGCCTGCGGGGCGCTTGGGAATGACGCTGCCCTTACGTTCGTCACGGCGCCGGCGAGAGGGGAGCGCTCGCCCTCCTGGGTGAGCGTGAATGCCTCGACGACCTCGGCGCGGTCGAGCGGGATTCGGTAGTGCAGCTCGCCGTCGGGGAACTCGTCTTCGAGCTGCGCGTCGGCCTCGTCGACGCGCACGTGCACGACGGCTGATCCGTAGCCGGCGGCCTCGCCGTCGACGTGCGTCGAGACGTACGCCTCCGGCGTGTTCTCACGTGTGAGGAAGCGGCCGGTGGCCACGATCGCGCGGGCGGCGTCCTCGCTGGTGCGGTGGTACAGGTCCAGGGTGGTCATCGCGCCACTGCCTGCGCTCGCGTAACGTAGGTCAGGCCGGCGCGGTGCAGCGCGTCGGCGGGGGTGCCGCTAGTCCAGTCAGGAGCGGCCCCGGTCATGGGCAGCGGCGCGTTCTTCCGTGCGTGCTCGTGCAGCTCGTCGATGAGCGGGTCCCACTCCAACTCGCCGCGGGCCTCGACGACCTCGACCTCGACCGTGAGGCCGCGGTCGGTGAGGGCCTGGCGGATCGCGGCCGTGTACGCCTCGCGGTAGGCGGCCTGGTCCTGCTCCCACAGCTCGCGGGCCGTCTCCTCGGCGGTCTCGGCGGCCGTCAGCGCGGCCGCCAGGGGATCGTCGGCCGCCACGGCGCGCTGAGTGATGGCCTCGACGATCGCCTGCGCCTCCTCCATGAGCGGCTTCGAGCGCTCGAACAGGGCATCGTCGTCGGTTCCGATGACGTTCGTCGTCGCAGCGCGAATCTCCTCGATCCGGGCTCGCTCCTCGGCCGTCACGTACGCCTCGAACAGGGCATCGTCGGCTGCCGCCGAGCGGGTGGCCAGCTCGTCGACGTCGCGCTCGTACAGGCCGGTCAGGCCGAAGTCGTCGAATGCCTCCTCGGCGTCGAACTCGATGCGCACCGGCTCGGTGCGGTAGCGCAGCAGCTCGGTGTCGTCGTCCCCGGCGGTGCTCTGGACGATCTGTCGCACGTAGTCGGCTTCCCACGATCCGGGGCGGCCTGACAGCAGGACCTCGACGCCTCCGACGTTCGCCGCCACCGCGGTGATGACGTGGCAGGCAATCTCTCCGAAATCGACGGGCTCGATGTGCTCGTTCGGCGTACCGGCGCCGATGGTTCGCTCACGGCGCGCGGCCGCGGTCAGGGCGGCGATCGCGTCAGCGATCGGATCGGGTGCGGGCGTCTCGATCAGGGTCGTGGTCATGGTTGGTCCTCTCGGATGGTGACGTGGGTGCCGGGCTCGATGCCGTCGAGCGCACCGGCTGGGACTTCGAGCAGCGCGTCGACCGGCGCCGGCGACGTCCACCGTGGGCATTGGCTCTGGTCGGTGAGGGTGCACGGGTCGAGCGTGTCGGTGGCGAGCACCTGGTCGTCGACGATCCAGGCGACGTCGATCGAGATCTCCATTCCCGCCATCCACACCTGCTGCTCCTGGCGCTCCTCGAACGGGAACAGCATCCCGGTGCCCTCCGACAGCGAGGTGCGGCCGCTGAGGCCGTCTCGCTGGGTCTGTTCGGTGTCGGCCACCTCGACGCTGAACGTCAGCGCGTCACCGACCTGCACCGTGGCGGTGGTGGGCGATGCGGCCGAGCACGCCGCCAGCGCGGCCGTGAGGGCCGCTGCGGCGATCGCTCGGACCTTCATGGGTTCACTCCCCCATCGGGCGGCCCTGGGGCAGCTCGCGGGCTCCTACGGCCGGGAACGGCTGCCCGCCGTTGTACTTGCGCTCTAGTCGCTCGACCTCGGCCATGACGGCCTGGTTGATGAACTGCGACAGCGAGCGTGAGCCCTCGGTGGCCATCGTGTGCAGGATCGCCCCGCGGATGCGGTCGGTGTCGGCTCGCTCCTGGTAGAACGACACCTTGGCCGGGTACTTCCTCTTGGGCTGCGGCCGCCGCGCGGCCTGCTCGGCCTCGACTGCGCGCATCTCGCGCATCTGCTCGGCCTGGTCTGCCTCGTCGTGCTGGTCCTTCGTCCAGCCCGTGGCGTCGACGGCCGCTGGCTCCGCCGGCGGTGAGGTGATGGGGCTCGACCCGGCCAGGCTCGACCGGCGCGGGGTGGGGCGGGTCATGACGAAACTCCTTCGATCGCGTTCAGGTGGTCGGCGTAGATCGCGCCGAGCGCGGTCGCCTCGGCACTCCCCCACTCGTCGAGGCCGTTCGCCGCTTCGAGGGCGTCGCTGATGACGACACGCTTGGGAATCGGCGGGCTCAGGACCGTCAGGCCGCGACTCTCGGCCGCGGTGTGCAGCTCGTCGAGCCAGGTGCGGCCGCTCACGGTCTGCTCCTCGTGCTGGTTCACGATCACGCCGGCCACGGTCAGCGTGGGGTTGTAGTGCTGCCTCACGCTGTCGATCGTGTCGAGGAGCTGCGCCAGGCCGTTCGCGCTGAACAGCTTCGAGTGCGTCACGACGACGATCGACCCGGCGGCCGTCAGGCCGTTGATCGTGAGCTGGTCCAGGCTCGGCGCGCAGTCGATGAGGATCAGGTCGTAGTCCGCTGCGACGGTCGCCAGCGCCTCGCGCAGGCGGCCCTCCCGGCCCGCTCCTGCGATCACGAGCTCGTCGCGCACGTAGCCGAGCGTGACGCCGGACGTGGGCACCACGTCGAGGCCGGGCCACACGCCCCGCACGATCACGTCGCGGATCGTCTCGGGCGCTCGTGAGCTGAGAGCGTCAGCAAGTCCTGCCTGGTCCTCCTCCACGCTCTCCGCGGCCGCCACGGCCGTGAGGTTGCCTTGCGGGTCGTTGTCGACGACGAGCACGCGCTGTCCGCGCAGCACGGCTGCACGAGCGAGGTGGAACGTCGTCGTCGACTTGCCGACGCCGCCCTTCTGGTTGCAGAGGGCGATGATTCGAGCGGTCACGGTAATACCTCCAATAGGGCTAATAGTACTGTTAGGGGTGCGGCGCCTGCGAGTTGGCGCCGCACCCCTCGTCGGTCAGTAGGTGTCGGTCTCGCGCTCGTCGGCACGGGCGCTGCGCTCGACAGCCACGGACTGGCCGCGCAGGCTCACGCTCACCTCGTCGGCGCGCACCTCGTGCTGGATGCGGGTTCCCTGCTCACCCTTGTACTCGGTGACGCGGTAGCGCCCGGAGAACGTGATGCGGATGTTGCCGCTGCGCTCGGCCGCCTCGACGAGGTTGGTCGCCTGGCTGCCGCCCACGGCGACGTCGTAAAACACCGCCGGGCCGTCGACGTAGGAGCCGTCCTCCTGGCGGATGCGGTCGCTGACGGCGACTCGGGCGTAGGTGTACGGGCCGCTCTCGCCGGTCCGCAGCGTGGGGGCCTCGGTCAGGTTGCCGGTGCGGGTGATGTAACTCATGGTTCCTCCTGGTTGGGTTGTAACTCTAATAGTACTGTTGGGGGGAATAGGGTTGCTAGGTCTAGTTGCGCACCACCTCCACAGCCTCGTCGTGGTCGACCTCGATCCGCAGCGAGTCGGTCAGGTTCTCCACGTGCAGCGTGTAGCCCTCGGCCGTGCGCTCGACGTACAGCGTGAGGACCGTCCGGCCCTCGTCGTCGTCGAGGTCCACGCGGCCGTAGTCGTCCTCCTCCGTGCGCCTCGGCAGGCCGCCAGGGGTGGCCACGTCGCCTCGGACCCACACGTGGGGCTCCAGCCGGGTGCCGTTGTCGTACGGCGTCAGCCTCGCGCTCATGTCCTCATCCTCTCTAACCCTGTTACCTCTAATAGAACTATTACCGTTGCAGCGAGTCAAGCGGAGGCACGGACCGGCGGAGAGTCAATATTGAGGGTTGCGCTATTCGCAAGCACGCGTCGATCCGCTCATGCCTTTGAGCGACAGCTAGCAGATCGTCGTCCGCCGAGTGTGGTGGGCTTGTACCTCTCCTCTGTTGCGGAGATCTCCGGGCAGGCGCGTCCCGCTGACGAGAGCCACAAACTCCAGGCGGAGTCTCTTCGGTGGTTGCTCTGATCACGTCGTTCGATACACTCGGAATGTGCATTTGTACTTCCTGTGACGGCTGAGTAAGGCCTACCGCGCTCGTTGAGTCATCCGAGCCTGCGGCGGCCGCTCGTTCTCGACCCTGCACGGGTCGCCGTCACCTTGCGCACCCTCGCACGCTTCATAGCCGTGCGGTGCGTCGTTTCCGAAGGATACGAATGCTCTCCCTCAACACCCCTCTACCAGCGCGCCATCGCGCGCAGCTCATCGCCTCCGACGTCTCCGTAACGCGCGGAGCCACCCCCGTCCTCAGCCACGTCGACCTCACGGTCACGGCCACCTCGCGAGTAGCGATCGTGGGCGAGAACGGCCGGGGGAAGTCGACGCTCCTGCACGTCCTCAGCGGCGCTCTCACCCCGGACAGCGGAGTAGTGCAGCGACTCGGGACGGTCGGCATAGCCGAACAAGAGATGCCGACCGGCGGCAACCGCACAGTGGGCCAGGCGGTCGCGGAAGCGATCGCGCAGCCGCTCGCCGCCGTTGCGGCCCTCGATTCGGCCGCGGTGTCACTCGCCGCAGGCGTCCCCGGCGCCGAAGAACGATACGCCGCCGCATTGGAACACGCCGAAGTCCTCGATGCGTGGGATGCCGAACGGCGGGTGCAGATCGCGTTGGAAGCACTCGACGCCGAAACGGAGCCATCCCGGCGCCTGGACGACCTCTCCGTCGGGCAGCGCTATCGAGTCCGTCTGGCGTGCCTGCTCGGCGCCGACGACGATTTCCTGCTCCTCGACGAACCCACAAATCACCTCGATCGAAGCGGCCTCGAGTTTCTGACCACGCAACTGCGGTCGCGAAACGGCGGCGTGGTCGTCGTCACCCATGATCGCGCGCTGCTCTCCGACGTCGCGGAGACGATCGTGGACCTCGACCCGACCCCGGATGACCGGGTGCGCGTGTACGGCAACGGTTATGCCGGCTACCGCGAGGGCCGGCGCGCCGAGCGCGAACGGTGGGAGCACGAATTCGAGCGACAGCAGACCGAGCTCGCGCGGCTGCAGGACAGTCTCAGCTCGGCGCAGAACCGACTCGTCTCGGGGTGGCGACCAGAGAAGGGAACCAACAAGCACGGACGGGCCACGCGCGCGGGCGGGCTCGTGCAGAGCGTGCATCGCCGGCAGGAGCAACTCGAAGCGCACGCGGTGACTGTTCCCGAGCCGCCGCAAGTGTTTCGCTTCCCGGAGCTTGCGACCCGAACCGGAGCGGTGCTGTTGAGCGTGGAGGACGTGACCGTGACCGGCAGGCTTACGCGCCCGGCGGCGTTCTCTCTGTCACACCGCGGGCGTCTCGTAGTGACCGGACCCAACGGGGCCGGCAAGTCCACACTGCTGAGCGTCGCAGCGGGAGACCTCCGCCCGGACACCGGCACCGTTCGTCGCCCGCAGAACGTGCGGCTCGCTTTTCTGCGCCAAGAGTCGGAGCTGCCGCTGGATCGTCGCGCGAGCGAGTTCTACGCAGCCCACGTCGACGCGCTCGTTCCATCGCGTGAGGCAGTCGGTCTCTCGCAGCTCGGGCTCCTGCGCGCCCGCGAATCGAGCAAGCGGATAGGTGAGCTGTCGATGGGCCAGCAACGGCGCCTCGAGCTGGCCCTGGTGCTCGCCACCAAGCCGCACGTGCTCTTGCTCGACGAACCGACCAACCACCTATCGATCGCGCTCGTCGACGAACTGACCGACGCGCTCAACGCCACCCAAGCGGCTGTTGTCGTATCCACCCACGACCGGCAGCTTCTCCGCGACGTCGAAGGCTGGCCGGCACTGCAACTGGAAGCTACGACCGAAAGCGAGGCGCTCGTATGACCCGCGAGACTCCCGACCGGCTGCGGGCGCTGCGCCCTCTCGCTACCCGCGACTACCGGCTGCTGTTCGCGGCCGTCGGTATCGAAGTCTTCGGCACCGGCATGTGGACCATCGTCATGGTGTTTCAGGTGCTCGCACTCGACGACAGCCCCCTTGCCCTGTCAGCCGTCGCTACCGGGCTCAGCCTCGGCCTCTTCGCTTTCTCGGTCCTCGGCGGGGTGGTAGCCGATCGCTTCTCGAAGCGGCGGATCATCATCACCGTGCAGGGACTCACCGCGGCGGTCATGGCCGCCGTCGCGGTGCTGTCCCTCACGGGCGCGATCGAGTTGTGGCATGTCGGGCTCGCCTCGTTCGCCATGGGCGCGGGTAGTGCGTTCTTCTACCCGGCCTACAGCGCCTACCTCCCCCAAGTACTACCGCCCGAACAACTGCTCGCCGCAAACGGGCTCGAAGGGGCTCTCCGGCCCTCGATGGGGCAGGGCCTCGGACCCGCCCTCGGAGGGATCATCGTCGGGGCGTTCTTCCCCGCCATCGGAGCGGTCATCGTCGCCGCGTCCTACGCAGTCGCGTTCGTCATCACACTGTTCCTCAGCCGCCGGGAGGAAACCACCGAACCGGAACGGTCGCAGCAACGCACGAGCGTGTGGGGCGACCTCAAAGCCGGGGTCCGCTACGTCGCCCGCACCCGCTGGCTGCTATGGACCCTGATCTTCGGATCATCCCTCGCGCTCATCATCCAGGGCCCAATCGAGGTACTTCTCCCCTTCCTCACCCGCGACCGATTCGACGACGCCGAAGCAACGTTCGGACTACTACTCGCCGCCTACGGAATCGGAGGCGCCATCGGATCGCTCATCGTGTCGTCACTCAAACTGCCCCGGCGATACCTGACACTGATGATCGGCCTCTGGGGCGGCGGTACCCTCCCGCTCGTGCTCATCGGCCTCGCCAACAACCTAATAGTGATGCTCGCCACACTGTTCGCGGTCGGAGCTGCCACAGGAGCCGGCGTGGTGATCTGGGGCACACTGCTTCAACGCCTCGTGCCACCCGAAATGATCGGCCGTGTCGCCAGTCTCGACTTCTTCGTCTCCATCGCGTTCATGCCCGTCTCGATCGCCATCGCCGGGCCCCTATCGCTGATCGTGCCGATACCAGCCATCTTCATCGTGGCCGGCGTCGCGCCGACGCTGCTCGCCATCGTCGCGCTTCTAGCCGGACGCATGCGGGACGTCGAGACGAGACACCCCCTGGACACTTGACCCAGCGCCGCACTGCGTCCCTGATTGTTAGCGTCCTGGAAGGAATTGACTCGGCTTGGAGTTCTCGGGCCGCGGCTGCCTGAACCCACTCCGATGTGCCCTCAGCGGGGGAGGAAATCTGCTCTCGCGGCGACGAACTCGGAATTGTCGCGTTGCGAGAACTGCGACCATCGGCTCGCTGTCTGCGGCGTGATTCCCATCTGAACGGCCACGATAGCGGCGGGGAGGTCGCTAGCGAGGGCGAGCATGGCGTAGTTCCGGGCGATCCGCGGGCTGACCCCGGCCCGCGCTATCCACCGTCCGAGGGTCGTGGGATGGATCGGCTCGTGGTGTCGTCGGGGAGATGGGAATAGATACGATCCCTCACCGGCTCGCCGAGTCGCCCCCGGATTCTGCTCAGCTTCTTTCACGAGCTGCGCGAAGAGTTGAGCGACCGAGTTCGGGATCTCGATGGGTTCTGTCGATAGCGCGAGATACGTTCGTCCTCCGGCTGTACTGGTGTCGACAGTGGTGAGCCGGTGGATGCGGTCGGTTCGAGCTCCGTAAAGGAGCACGAGCAGCGCGGCAACCCTGGTCGCGAGGCTCACCGTGTCGTCCGACCCGGCGATAAACGTGCGGACCAGAGCGTGATGCTCGTCCTCCCCGCTGACCTCGCTCGGCCTGGCCTGCTGTCCGCGCTCGACGCGGAGTCCCGGATACTGGCCGGTGGACCTGAGCCACGAGATGAACGGTGCGATGTCGCCGGTGCGGGCTGCGTTGCCGCCGACCCACCGGTCTAGGACCTCCTGTGTCAGCGCGGAGAAGCCCGCCCCTTCTTGCTCGACGTGCTGCAGGAGTCGCGCGGCCGCGCGGATCCGTTCACGCGCGGAATCTGCGACACCGACCGTGGTACGGCGGCGTCCTGCCCGCCGCCGCACAGTCCGCAGCACCTTCCATTGTGCATAGGGAGTGATCTCGGCGGCATGGTGTGAAGGAAGCTGGATCAGATACTCGTCGACCCATGTTTCGAGCCGCTCAGTCTGCTCATCTCGTACCGGGAGAACGCCGACGTCGACCAGGAGCGCACGGAGATGATGTCGCGCCTGCCCAGGCGGACACGCGTCAACGCGCGCATGCGTGATCGACTCTTCCGACCCGATCGCTCGGAGCAGAGCTCTCGGGGTGGGCTTGAGCAGCCATCTCATGGTCGAGTCCACGCGACCTCGATAAACGAGCGCGTCCGGGAGCCCGGCCAAACGCCCGGGGATCACCCCCGTCGCGGACGCGAGGAGGTCGCCGGCGGCTCGAACGACGGAGCAGCGGATGCAGGTGTTCTCGAAGTGCTGCTCACCCGGGGCGCCACACGTGGCACAGACGTAGTCGCGCGTCGACCCTGCACACGGCCCGCAAACGCGCTCCCCTCGGTCATCGCGACCGATGAGCGCTTTCACCTGCCCACAAGACCCGCAGCCGTCGGGGTGGCGGAGCTCGCGTCGATAGCACACGCCGCATATAGACCCGAGGGGCCAGGTCGTATGAACCGCGCGCTTCTCACCGCAGATGGCGCACTCGGCGATGGGGGTGCGGTAGCAGCTGTGGCACAGATCTGCTACGCCATTCTGGTGGCGGGTTGCGACGCGTCGCTCCCGTCCGCATTGTCCGCACGCTCTGACCGGTGCGGAGTAGCAGCGCTGGCAGAGATCCTGACCGTCCACGATGGCGGTGACGTGATCGACACGGCCGCATCCCGCACACGCCCGCTTAGGGCGCGCGCAGTGCCCGCAGAGTGGTGCGCCGTCCTCGGCTCGAGCGCTGGGCGCACGGATGCGACCACAGCGCGAGCACTCCATACGTCGGCTGACGTTGTAGCACGGTCGGCAGAGCCCTCCACCGTCGGGGAGTCGTTTCACCCGCGGGGCGCGGCTTCCGCACTCGGAGCAAGGATGCTCCGGCACCACGGTCATTTCGAATGCCCGGGCCGATTGATCGTCGTTCGGCGGGCAGATACTCGGCTCTTCCGCGGGATGACTTCCCCGGAAGCCTTCCTGGCGGACGCCTCGACGATGCGGGGTTCGATGAGGTCGTTGGGTGTGCACTCAAGGATGTCGCACAGCGCGATCAGCGTAACCATGCTCAGGCGCTGCGGCTGACCCGTCACCAGCCGGTAGGTCTGCTCCCGGGAGAGCGCGACACCACGCTCAGCGAGCAGCGGCTGCAGGTCCGTCGTGGCGAACATTCCACGCTCCGCCATCTTCGCTCGCAGATGCCAGACGTAGTCCATCTCTTTCACCGTGCTGCCTCCTCGAAGTCGGCGCCGTAGCGGGTGTGAATAGCTTGGGTGAGCAGCCGGTTCCGGTACTCGTTAGAGACGCCGACGTAGATCGCGGTCGTCGAGGAAAACGAGTGCCCCACCTGCTCCTGAATGAACCGCTCCGGGTAGTCGAACTCCACCAGGTGCGTCACGTACGAGTGCCGCAACGAATGCAGATCCAACGAAGAGTCGATCCCCGCGGCATCACGAGCTGTACAGAACGCTTCGTTCGCCGCACGCCTGCTCAGCCTCGTGCCCCGTTCGGTCACCCACAGAGCAGGCGACGAACTCGACGATGACGACAACGCCGGCCGAACCTCATCGAGGTAGTGCGCCAGCGTCTCCGCGATCCAGCCCATCTCCGGAACGGTGAGCACCGTGCGCCGCTTCGACGGGCCCCCGCGGCTCGCTTTGCCATGGCGCACCGACAGTGCACCGAATCGGTCTAGGTGCGGCAGCTTCGCGTTGCGGCGGAGATCCACGAGATCAAGCATGACCGCCTCACGTCTTCGCAACCCGAACGCATAGACGCACTTGAGAAGCGCGGCGTCCCGCACGGCCTGAACCGCACCCTTTCGCCGTCGCGACAGGATCCGTGCGGCGAGCCCGTCGGCCGCATCGAACAGCGCCTGGACTTCGTCGAATGTCAACGGTCGCCGCGCGGCATCGCCCTCGTACTCGCTGACATGCACAATCGAGTTGTCCTCATGGAACACCTGTCTGGGTGCAGCGCCAAAACGCGCTTCACACTCGGACAGCCAGGGATATCGAGGATCAGTGATGTACTCGCAGAACATCTTGATGTCGATCTCGTATCCACGCAGCGTCGATAGCCGCAACGGCTTCACGCCCGAGCGCAGCTCACTGATCCACGCCTCCGCCTCCGCCGGCGTCCATTGCCACGGGTACATACCCGTGAAGTCCACGAACCGGCGCACGAGCCGCTCTCTCGCCGCAATCGTCGGAGCCTTCAAGAAGCGAGCAATCTGCTGGGCTCGCCACCCATTCAACATCCCGTCGAGCACGGCTCCCTCAGGGTCAAGATGAATGACATTCCGCGCGGAGACGAGCCGCTGCGCAGACGATGGATCAACTTCAAGCACATCCTCATGATGCATCCAATACAACATTGATGCAAATGAAGTACTCTGGGTGATCAAGAGTGGCGCAGAGACCCCCGGCCCCCTCGACATCCTTCTTGAGCTCAGGCTCTACCGCGCGGGCGATCGCGCTTCGCGCGTTGCATCGGATGGCAATATCGCCCGTTTGGCGAGCTGCTGGATGAGGTCAGGCCGGAACCCTGCCCAACCTTCCTCGCCCACGATCACGACCGGCGCCGATGAGTACCCGAGTGCTTTCGCCGCCTCAAGGGTCAGCGGGTCAGTGAGGTCTCCCACCTCGAACGGGATGCCACTGTCGGTCAGGGCCTGCTTCGTGAGATCGCACTGCTTGCAGTTCGGCTTCGTGTACACGCGAACTGTTTCTTGCTTCGTCATGCTTTTTTTCCTTTCGCCCGGGT
>ERZ795062.419-NODE-419-length-36579-cov-12.645849_pt1 | contig 36579 bp, 32 predicted proteins | sample MGYA00375146_ERZ795062 | MGnify/ENA primary metagenome ERZ795062 (study PRJEB30191, sample SAMN05720281) | activated sludge metagenome | isolation source: Anaerobic digester | place: USA | collected 2015-07-16 ...
GCCTGCACACCTGGCTGCCCGACGCGATGGAAGGCCCGACCCCGGTGTCGGCGCTGATCCACGCGGCGACGATGGTCACCGCCGGCGTCTTCATGGTCTGCCGCCTCTCGCCGATGTTCGCTGCCAGCGAAACCGCGATGAACGTGGTGACCTATGTCGGCGCGGCAACGCTGTTCTTCGCGGCAACGGTCGGCACGACCCAGTGGGACATCAAGCGCGTCATCGCCTATTCGACCTGTTCGCAGCTCGGCTACATGTTCGTGGCCGCTGGCGTCGGTGCGCCGGGTGCGGCGATGTTCCACCTGTTCACCCATGCCTTCTTCAAGGCCCTGCTGTTCCTCGGCGCCGGTTCGGTGATCCATGCCATGCATCACGAACAGGACATGCGGTACTACGGCGGCCTGCGGAAGAAGATCCCGCTGACCTACTGGGCGATGATGATGGGTACGCTGGCGATCACCGGCGTCGGCATTGTCGACGTGTTCGGCTTCGCGGGTTTCTATTCCAAGGACTCGATCCTCGAGGCAGCCTATGGCAGCGCGACCGTCAGCGGCCGGTTCGGCTTCTGGATGGGCATCACCGCTGCCCTGCTGACCAGCTTCTATTCCTGGCGCCTGATGTTCCTGACCTTCTTCGGCAAGCCGCGCTGGGACCAGTCGGAGCATATCCAGCACGCTGTCCATGATGACCACCACGGTCATGGCGATCATGGCCACGCCAAGCATGACGACGGCACTGCGGGCTATCACCCGCACGAAAGCCCGCTGCCGATGCTGGTGCCGCTGATCGTCCTCTCGCTGGGTGCCGTGCTCGCGGGCTACTTTTTCCATCATTCGTTCATCAGCGAGGGCACCGGGCACTTCTGGCAGGGCAGCATCGCCTTCAGCGAGCACCTGATCCACCAGCTCCACTCGGTCCCGACCTGGGTGAAGTGGGCGCCGTTCGCGGTGATGATCACCGGCCTTGCGGTCGCCTGGTATGGCTACATCGCCAATCCCGGCTTCCCGGCGAAGTTCGCCGCCGCAGTCCGGCCGCTGTACCTGTTCTTCTTCAACAAGTGGTACTTCGACGAGCTCTACAACCTGATCTTCGTGCGGCCTGCATTCTGGCTCGGACGGCAGTTCTGGAAGCTGGGCGACATCGGCTTCATCGACCGCTTCGGTCCGAACGGTTCGGCCTGGCTGGTGCTGCAGGGCACCAGGGTCGCGCAGCGGGTCCAGTCGGGCTACCTCTATTCCTATGCACTGGTCATGCTGCTGGGCGTGACCGCCGCGATCACCTGGGCGATGGTGAACTGATATGTCCGGATTTCCCATCCTCTCGGTAATGCTGGCGGTTCCGCTGGTGGCGGCCTTGGCCTGTCTCTTTTCCGGAGCGGCGGCGGCGCGTACCATCGCGCTTGCCGCGACGCTGATCGACCTTGTCCTCGGAGCCGCGCTCTGGGCGCAGTATGACATCGGCGGCGCGCAGTGGCAGTTCCAGGAAAACGTCGCGCTGTTCCAGGGTTTCGCCTGGAAGCTGGGCATCGATGGCATCGCGTTGATGCTGATCATGCTCTCGGTGTTCCTGATGCCGATCTGCATCCTGGCCAGCCAGTCGATCGAAAAGCGCGTCAGCGAATACATGGCCGCGTTCCTGCTGATGGAAACGCTGATGATCGGCGTTTTCGCGGCGCAGGATCTGCTGCTGTTCTACATCTTCTTCGAAGCCGGCCTGATCCCGATGTACCTGATCATCGGTATCTGGGGCGGGGCGGAGCGGATCTACGCCAGCTACAAGTTCTTCCTCTACACGCTGCTCGGATCGGTGCTGATGCTGATCGCCATGCTGTGGATGATCAACGAAGCCGGCACGACCGACATCCCGACCCTGATGGCATATGACTTCCCGGCGGATGCCCAGAAGTGGCTGTGGCTGGCCTTCTTCGCCAGCTTCGCGGTGAAGATGCCGATGTGGCCGGTCCACACCTGGCTGCCCGATGCCCACGTGCAGGCGCCGACCGCCGGTTCGGTGATCCTCGCGGGCGTGCTGCTGAAGATGGGGGGCTACGGCTTCATCCGCTTCTCGCTGCCGATGTTCCCCCAGGCGAGCGCCGACTTTGCCTGGCTGGTTTTCGCCCTGTCGATGGTCGCGGTGGTCTACACCAGCCTCGTCGCGCTGGTGCAGCAGGACATGAAGAAGCTGATTGCCTATTCGTCGGTCGCGCACATGGCGATCGTCACGGTTGGCCTGTTCGCCTTCAACGTCCAGGGCCTCGAAGGCTCGATGGTCGTGATGCTGAGCCACGGGCTGGTCTCGGGCGCGCTGTTCCTGTGCGTCGGCGTGATCTATGACCGGCTGCACACCCGCGAGATCGACCGTTACGGCGGCCTGTCGATCAACATGCCGAAGTATGCGCTGCTGTTCATGCTGTTCACCATGGCCTCGGTCGGCCTGCCCGGCACCAGCGGCTTCGTGGGCGAATTCCTGGCGCTGACCGGCATCTACAAGATGTCGAGCTGGGTCGCGCTGGTCGCGGGTTCCGGTATCATCCTGGGCGCGGGCTACATGCTCTACCTCTATCGCCGGGTTGCGTTCGGCGAGCAGAAGAACGCCGATGCAGCCGCCATGCCGGACCTCAGCGTTCGCGAATGGCTGATGCTGGCGCCGATTGCAGCCGTCGTGCTGTGGATGGGCGTCTATCCCGAAAGCTTCCTGGCGCCGATGCGTGCCGATATCGCCGCGCTCGACGCGCGCCTTGCCTCGGCCCGTCCCGAGGGTGATGCGCGCCTGACCGCTGGCGACCCGGCTGCCGCCAAGACCCACGAAGCCCAATCCCATGAAACTTCCGCGCACGGGGGAGCGCACTGATGGACTGGTTGCAGTCTCTGCGCCTTGCTGCGCCTGAACTTCTCTTCACCATTGCCGGGTTGGCGATCCTGCTCGTCTCGGCATGGGCCAATGGCAAGACCGCCGCGCGCCTGGCCAACTGGGCCGTTGTTGCGGTGTTGGCCGCAGGTGCCGCGCTGACGGCCCCGGTGCTGTTCAGCGGCGCCAAGGGGCCTGAAACGCTGGCGTTTGGCGGCCTGTTCGCGGCGGACGCCTTCGCGGCTGCTGCCAAGCTGCTGATCTATGCCGCAGCCGGCGCCTCGCTGCTGGTGGCCCCGGCGTTCTTCGAGCGGTTCCGCGCAATGCGGGCCGAATACCCGGTGCTGGTGCTGTTCGCGGTGCTGGGCATGAGCATGATGGTCTCCGCGACCAACCTGCTCACGCTCTACATCGGGCTCGAACTGAACTCGCTGGCCGCCTATGTCCTCGCCGCCTTCCTCAAGACGGACGACCGCTCGGCCGAAGCTGGCCTGAAGTATTTCGTGCTCGGCTCGCTGGCGAGTGGCATCCTGCTGTTCGGCATGAGCCTGACCTATGGCTTCACCGGCACGACCGACTTTGCCGGCATTGCCGCCGCGTTCAAGGATGGTCTGCCTGCGGGCGCAGCCTTCGCGCTGGTGTTCGTGTTGGCGGGCCTGGCCTTCAAGATCAGCGCCGTGCCGTTCCACATGTGGACGCCGGACGTCTATGAAGGTGCGCCGACCCCGGTGACGACCTTCTTCGCCTCGGCTCCCAAGGTGGCGGCCCTGGCCCTTACCATGATCGTTACGCTGAAGGCGTTCGGCACCCAGGCTCCGGCCTGGCAGCCGATCGTGATCTTCGCGGCGCTGGCCTCGGTGTTCTGGGGCGCGCTGGGCGCGATCGGGCAGACCAATATCAAGCGTCTGCTGGCTTATTCGTCGATCAACAACGTCGGCTTCCTGCTGATCGGCCTTGCCACGGCCACCCCGGCGGGCGCTTCGGCCATGCTGATCTACCTCGCGATCTATGTCGCGATGACGATTGGCGGCTTTGTTGCCGTGCTGATGCTCAAGGACAGCGATGGCAATCCGGTCGAGAACATCGCCGATTTCGCGGGCCTCTCGCGTGAGCGCAAGGTGCTCGCCGCCAGCCTCGCGGTCGTGATGTTCAGCCTTGCGGGGATTCCGCCGCTGCTCGGCTTCTGGGGCAAGCTGGTGGTGTTCCAGGCTGCGGTTCAGGCTGGGATGTTCTGGGTCGCGGTGCTGGGCGTGCTGGGCAGCGTGGTCGGCGCGTTCTACTACCTCAAGGTCGTCAAGGTCATGTACTTCGACGAACCGGCGGGCAAGGCGCTGGGCAAGAGCGACTGGGTGCACCAGGCGATCCTGGCTCTGTGCGTCCTGTTCCTCTCGCCGCTCGGCTACCTGGTGGTGAAGTGCCTGACGGCGCTGTCCGACCTGGCCGTCGCCGCGCTCATGACGGCGGCTTGATCCGCTACCTGGCCCAAACCGGCTCGACGAATGCCGACCTCGCCGCTGCACTCGGTGCCGGCGAGGCGGTTGGCGAGGGGGATTGGCTCGTTGCCGACCGGCAAAGCGCGGGGCGGGGCAGGCAGGGCCGGACCTGGTTCGATGGGTTCGGCAACTTCATGGGGTCAACCATCGTTCGGCCCCGGGCAGGTGATCCACCTGCGCCCAGCCTGGCGCTGCTGGCTGGACTTGCCTTGCACGAGGTCGTCTCGCGCCATGTTCCGCCGCCACATCTGGCGCTGCTCAAATGGCCCAACGACCTGCTGGTCGGCGGTGCCAAGCTCAGCGGCATCCTGCTGGAAGCGAGCGCCGGGGCGGTAGTCGTCGGCATCGGGGTAAACCTTGCCGTCGCGCCTGACCTGCCGGACCGCCGCACCATCGCCCTGTCGGTTTTCGGCCCCGCGCCGGACCGGAATGCCTTTGCAGAAAATCTGGCGCGCAGTTTTGCCGCAGAGCTTCACGCCTGGCGCAGCTACGGACTTGAACCCATGATCCGGCGCTGGCTTGGTGCGGCCCACCCCCCGGGCACCCCCTTGCGGGTCGGAGAGCCGGGCGAGGCCGCGCTGGAGGGAACTTTCGCCGGACTGGCCAGCGATGGAGCCTTGCAACTGCGGCTCGCTGACGGCACGACCCGCACCGTGCATGCAGGCGAAGTGCGCCTTGGGGCAATTGAGGAAGACGGATGCTGATTGCGATCGACAATGGCAACACCAACGTGAAGTTCGCGCTGGTGGACGATGCGGGAAAGATCCTGCAGCGCTGGAGCATCGCCACCGATCCCAAGCGAACCGCCGATGAATATGCGGTCTGGCTTGACCAGTTGCTGCGCATGGAAGGCTATTCGCGCACCGATATCAGTGATGTGATCATCGCCACCGTGGTCCCGCGCGCGCTGCATAACCTTCAGGTGCTCTCGCAGAAGTATTTCGGTACCGATGCACTGATCGCGGGCAAGCCGCCGATCACGTGGGGCATCGCGCTGAAAGTTGACGAGCCGCGGGCGCTGGGGGCGGACCGCGCCGTCAATGCGATTGCCGCCCACGCGCTGGAGCCGGGCGACAAGATCGTCATCAGCTTCGGCACGGCGACGACTTTCGATCATATCGGTGCTGATGGTGCCTACATGGGCGGCAGTATCGCGACCGGGGTCAGCCTGTCGCTCGACGCTCTGTACGAGGCTGCGGCCATGCTGCCGCGCATCGCCATCGAGCCGCCGCCCGGATCGAGCGTGATCGGCCGCGACACCGTGGGGCAGATGCAGATCGGTATCTACTGGGGCTATGTCAGCATGATCGAGGGCATGATCCGCCGCATGAAGGAAGAGATCGGTCGCCCGGTAAAGGTGATCGCCACGGGCGGACTGGCCGTGCTGTTCCAGCGCCATGCCGACCTGTTCGACCGGGTTGAACCGGAACTTACACTGCAGGGTTTGGCCCGGCTCTATGCAACACGATCGGACCGGACATGAAGCCTGGCAAGGAACTGCTTTTCTGCGCGCTCGGGGGGTCGGGCGAGATCGGGATGAACGTCAATCTCTACGGCTGCGATGGCAAGTGGCTGATGGTCGACCTTGGCATGACCTTCGGGGCGGCCGAGTATCCCGGGATCGAACTGGTCTTTGCGGACCTCGATTTCATCGAGGAACGGCGCAAGGATCTGCTCGGCATTGTCCTGACCCACGCGCACGAGGATCACATCGGCGCCGTGCCCTACTTCGCGAAGGAACTGGGCGTTCCGCTCTATGCCACTCCCTTCACCGCGCGCCTGGTTGCCGAAAAGCTGGAAGAGGCGGGCATCCAGGGCAGCGTCGAACTGCGGGTGATCGACCATCTCGAGCGGTTCGAACTGGGCGCGTTCGGCATCCGCTACGTGCCGCTGGCCCACTCAATTGCCGAGGGTAATGCCCTGCTGATCGATACGCCTTATGGCCGCGTGTTCCACACCGGTGACTGGAAGCTGGATGACGAGCCGCTGGTCGGCGTGCCCGCCAGCGTCGAGGAACTGACGGCGATCGGTGACGAGGGCGTGCTGGCGCTGGTCTGCGATTCGACCAACGTGTTCAACCCGTCCGCCTCCGGCTCGGAGGGCGAGGTCCGCCGCGCCCTGATCGAGGAAGTGAAGCGCCACCACGGCAAGCGGGTGCTGGTCACCACCTTTGCCTCCAACGTCGCTCGGCTCGAGACGCTGGGCGAGGTCGCGCGCGCCTCTCGTCGCCAGCTGTGCGTTGCCGGGCGCTCGCTCGACCGCATCATTCGCACCGGCCAGGCCTCGGGCTATCTCAAGGACCTGCCGGACGTGATCGATTTCGACACGGCGATGGGCCTGCCTCGCGGCGAAGTGCTGATCGTGGCGACCGGCGGGCAGGGCGAACCCCGCGCCGCTCTCGGCCGGATCGCGGAGGACAATCACCCGCTCGCCCTGGAAGCCGGCGATGTCGTCCTGTTTTCCAGCCGCCAGATTCCCGGGAACGAGATTGCCATCGGCCGGATCCAGAACCGGCTCGCCGCGCGCGATGTCACGCTGGTGACCGACCGGCAGAGCCCGATCCACGTCTCGGGACACCCGGGGCGTCCGGAACTGCAGGCGCTTTATGGCTGGATTCGGCCGGAGATCCTGCTGCCGGTGCACGGAGAGGTCCGGCACATGCGCGAACAGGCGCGCTTTGGCCGCGCCTGCGGGATCCCCAAGACGGTGGCTCAGGAGAACGGCGATCTCGTCCGCCTTGCCCCCGGCAAGCCGGGCAAGATCGACGAGGTGCGGGCCGGACGGCTCGTTCTCGATGGCGACATCATTACGCCGGCAGATGGCGAAGCGATGGTCATGCGCCGCCGCCTTGCCGCCAACGGGCTGGTGATCGTCGTGCTGGATGGCAAGGGGCGCGTCCATGTCGAAAGCATCGGCTTGCCGCTCGACGAGGACCAGGAGGACTTCGTCAGCGAAGCCTGCGCCGATGTGAAGGCCGCGCTCGCCAGGCTCAAGGGCGGCCAGCGCCACGACCGCGATGCCATTACTGAAGCCGCCCGCCTTGCCGCGCGCCGCGCCGCGACGCGCTGGTCGGGCAAGAAGCCGCAAGTGCGGGTGATCCTGCCGGAGCATTGAGATCCATGAAACTCACCTCGATTATCGCGATCTTCAGTCTGTTCTGGGTGATGAGCGCCTTCCTGGTCATGCCGTTCGGCGTGCGCACCCATGACGAGGCAGGCATTCCCAAGGTGCCCGGGCAGGCCGACAGCGCACCGGCACATTTCCAGCCGGGCAAGATCGCCAAGCGGGCCACCGTGCTCGCGCTGGTCCTGTTCGGGCTCTTCTATGCCAACTACACCTTCGGGTGGATCAGCCCGGGGATGCTGGACTTCACGGGTGGGCCGCCGAACTTCGACGGCTCGCACTCCTAGCCGCGCAGCCGCTCGATCGCCTGGGCGAGCGCCACGTAGAGCTTGCCCATGTCGGACGACAGCAGGGTAACGCCAAGCGCGTGCCCGTCGCGGGTCGACAGCAGTTGCCGGAGCATCGCCTCGAAATCGTGGATGTAGCGGCTGACGTGTTCGCGGAAGGCCGCATCGCTTTCGTAGAGTTGCACGACGGCCCTGGCTTCGGGTGCTTCCAGCAGGCGGACCGCGCGCCGGGTGAAGATGCCCCGGTCGCCCCTGAGGTAGGCCGCCCAGGCCGTGTCGGTGACCTCGGTATCCATCGCCCGGGCGATATCGACCGCATTCGAATTGAGCGCTTCGGTGATCAGCGCGACCCGGCGGGCGAAATCGTTGTCGACCTGCTCTTCGGCGCGTTGGCGCGCATGGGCAACCCGGCTTTCAAGGTGCGTGGTCAGTTCGCTGACCTTGGCCAGCTGGTCGCGCAGCTGGATCGCCGCCTCGCGGCTGACCCCGGCGGCATGGGCGGCCGCCTGTTCAAGCTGGCCTGATACCTCGGCCGTCCGCTGGCGCACCGCGCGGTCGATCGCACTGGCGCTTTCTTCGCCCAGCCGGGCGGCGAGGGCGGACAGCGCAGCCGCGCTTTCCCCTTCGATCCCGGAGACCGCACGGCGACTTGCTTCCGCCAGTTCGTCGATGGCGCGGGCCAGGGCTGACTGCGCTGTCTCGGCCTGGGCCAGGGTCTCCTCGCGCACCGATTCGAGCGAGGCGCGCAGGGCGTCCACCGCTTCGGCCTGGCTGGCACTGCGCGCGGCCAGTTCCGTCTGCAGTTCGTCCAGGTCGACCATTGAGCGGCGCAGCACCTGGTGTCCACGATCGACATGGCCGGTCAGGGCTGCCCCCGCCGCCTCGGCCGCGCTGACGGTTGCCCGCAGGTTGTCGGCGCGTCGCTCAAGCTCGGCCAGCTTGCCTTCGCCTTGCCCGATTGCCTCGGGCAGATCGGTTGCCGAATGCCGCGCGCTCGCCTGGATCAGTTCGAGCAGGCGCACGCTGTCGTCGGTCAGCCTGGCAACGGCCGCGTCGGTGCCGTCCAGGGCCTCGCGGCTGCTGGCCAGCTTGGCACCAAGCGCCTCGAGGCTGGCAGCGATCCGCTGTTCGGCCTCGCTGCCCAGCCGCGAAGCGGCGTCGAGATGGTGGGCGATGTCTGCCAGCCGCGCGGCGGCGGCATCGCTGGCCGAGGCCATCTGGCGCGCGTGCAGTTCCAGTTCGGCACTGCGCTGGTTGGTCAGGGCATCGAGCCGGGCCATCCGCTCGGCAAGAACCTCGGTGAATTCGGTCTGGCTGGCCTCAAGCGCCACGCGGCGCTGCTCCAGTTCCTGGATGAACAGCTGGTCGCGCTCGGCCATGTAGTCGCGAACTTCCGCGGATTCATCTGCCAGCGCGGCGATCCGGCTGCGTGCGGAGGCGATGGCATGCTCGTCAAGCTCGGCCAGGCGGGCGACTGCTGCGGCAACGTCCGTTTCGAGCCGCCGCACGGCCAGTCCCCAGGTCTCAAGCGCCGCATCCTCGCCATCCCGGACCGCCCGGGTGATGTTGACGCTCTCGTCGCGCACGGCGACCAGCCTTGCCCGTAGCGAGGTGAGGCTCTGCGCCTCCTGCTCGTCAAGCGCTGCGCGGCTTGCCTGGAGTTCATCGGCCAGCGCGGTGGCGCGGTTGCGGATCGCGGCGAGTGCTTCGATCTCGTGTCCGTCGAGCTGGGTGCGGAATTCCTGGCTGCGGGCCCCCAGCGCCGCGAACCGCTGGGCGGCGATCGTCTCGATCTGTTCGGCCTGCCGGGCAAAGCCCGCAAGAGTTTCCTCGACCAGCCCCCGCAGAGCGGTGACCTGCCGCTCGCTCGCCTGCCCGAACTGGTTCAATCGGTTGAACCCGGTGACCATGTCTTCGAGCTGCGCCTGGGCCGTGCGGCCGGCCGCCCCGATATTGTTGGTCACGTCCTTCGCGGAGCTGGCGATCACGGGCAGCTGGCCGCGCAGGCGTTCCATGTTTTCAAGGGCGGCAGAGCTGACGGATCCGATCGTGTCGAGTCGCGACCCGTTGTCGCGGATCAGTTCGGCCAGCCGATCGGCATTCTGGCTCAGCCGCTCGGTCGCGATCCGGCCCAGCGAGTCTAGATCGCGCGTCTGGGAGGCCAGGAATTCGCGCGCCAGGCTGATTTCCCGGTTCATCCCGGTCAGGCGCGCTTCGAGCTGCGCGGATTCGGTGCGGAGCAAGCGCGCCGCATCGCCGAAACGGGTGGCTTCGCGGCGGCTGTTGCGCATTGCCAGCAGCCACGCGACCCCGATCAGGATCACGGGGATCGACCAGTCACGGATCCAGCCTGTCCATTCGCCGGGCGTCCCGCCCCGGATCAGGCCCGGGTTGGCGAGTGCGAACAGCGCGGTCCACCCGCCCACTGCCACAATGCCCAGGCCCGCTGCGATCCTGCCAGGCCAGCGGGCCGGTGCGGGCCGGTCAGCCTCGCCGTCAATCTCGTCCACGCCTTCGAACGGAGCCTGCGCGAACGCAGGCGGCTGCGGCGCATCGGCCGCAGCATCGCTGGCGGAAGGATCGATCGAAACGATGCGCGAAGTTCCTGTCATGCGCCGCGTTTACCATGATCCCGGCCGCATTAAACCGTGTTTAACCAAATCCGCCTAATCGGATTGGCATGGCATACGAAGCCGGAGCCCTTGACGCGACTCTCGCCGCTGCTGCTGGCGAGGATGCCGCGCTGTTTGCCGAATTGCGGCAGGCATTTGCGGAAAGCCTTGCCCGGCAGGTCGACCTGCTGCGCCGGTCGCGCTGCGATGGCAATTGGCAGATGGCGGCACTGCGCCTCAAGGGCCTGGCGGCGAGCTTTCATGCCGATCAGCTGATTGCCCTGGCGGATGAAGCCCTGGAAGCCGCACCGGGCGAGCCCGGCGTGGTGCGCCGCCTGCAGGCGTTTCTCGACGACTTCGCCCACGGCTGATTGCCGGGTGGGCTTGCGCCACCGCCGGACATCCCTACATTGCGCGCTTCCCTGATTGGCGCGGAGAAAGACGCTGCGGGTCGCCTTGTTGACCATGCTGGAACCTGCTTCCGAAGGCAGCACGATGCCCCGTGCGGCCTTGCGCGTGGGCGGGCTCAGCATCGGCCGCCAGCAACTCGGGCTGGTTCTGGCGCTTGAGTGCGAGCGAGTCGTCTGCATCGCTGCGGGAGTGACGCCGGCAATCATCGACCTGCAGCACGCCGCTGAGGCCGCCGGGGCGCAATTCCATGTCGTTTCCAGTGCGCGCGCGCTGGTTGGCCTGGTTACCGCGGGCGACGAACTGATCGCGCTTGGTGACGGCCTGTTCACCTCGGCGCAGCCGGCGATCGATCTGCTTTCGCAGGGCCAGGCAGTGCTCGTCCAGCCGATCGAACAGGGGCTGGCCGCCGGGTTCGAACGGATCGACATCAACCACGCCTCCGCAGGAGGCTTGCGCATCCCGGGCCGGCTCGTGGAGCCGCTGGGGGAATTGCCGCCCGATTGCGACGCGCTGTCCGCCTTGCAGCGCATCGCGCTGCAGGCCGGCGTTCGGCAGCGTGCGATCCCGCCGCTCGCCGATGGCAAGCTGTTCTGGACCATGGTCCGCAGCGAGGACGAGGCCCACGCGCTGGAGCCGCTCTGGATCCGTCAGCGGACCAGCGAGGATGGTCCGCTTGGTCCGGCCCGAATGCTGGGGCGCGTCGCAGTGCGGGGATTTGGTCCGGCCCTGCTGCATTCCGGCAGTGGCGGACGGGTCGTCGCTGCCGCGGCGGCGATTTCAGCGCTGATCGCGCTGGTTGCCGGATGGTTCGGTCTGGCGGTGCTGGGGCTGGCGATCTGCGCCCTTGGCTGGGTGCTGCGCGAAGCTGCTGCACTGTTGGCGCGGGTCGAGGCGGAGCATGCACCGATCCGGCGCGGCGTGGACAGTCATGCGGCCTATGGCTGGCTGCTCGACGGGGTGATGGTCCTGCTGATGGGGTGGGGGATGCAGACGCATGCCGCTCTTCCGTTCTGGGACAGGTACTTTCCGCCGCTCATGCTGGTCGGGTTGCTGCGCATCCTGCCCCGGGCCCTTGGTGAACGGTGGCGTGCCTGGTCAGAGGACAGGGCCCTGCTGGCGATTGCACTGGCCGCAGCGCTGCTGTCCGGGTTCGGCAGTCTGGCGGTGCACGCTGGTGCCGTGCTCGTCCTGTTTGCCTGCATAGTCATTCCGCGCGGTGAGAAGCGGCTAACGCGCCCTTAACCACCCAGTGCTAAATCATTTGCCATGAATGATAGTGCTGCCTCAGTCGTGACCGGTGAGACGGTGGAAGCCGTTATGCGCGTCGAACTGGCCCATGGCGATGCGCTGGTCGGCACGATCGCGCCGATTCTGCGCCATTTGCTGGCCAACGACGAGCATTCCGTGTTCTCTGACGAGATCATTGCGCGGGTGCGCGGCATGCTGAGCGATCTCGCCGTCCAGTTGCTGGATGCGCAGGCCAGGGCTTCGGGAGCTCCGGAAGCGCGCGATCACGATAGCACGCAGATCGAGGCGCTGGTCGCCGGCATCGTCGGTCACGCGGGCTTTCTTGCCCATCTTCACGCGCTGGCGCTGGAATGGCAATTGACCGAGCGGCTTCAGGCGCGCCTTGCGGTCGATCCGGTGCTGTCGCCGCTCCTTCAGGCGCTGATCGCATCGCAGGATACTGCTACCGCCGCTGCTGCGGTGGCGCTGCTGGCGGCACAGGCCCGCTTCGCGCAGTCCCAGCGCCGGATGCAGCTGCCGATTGGCGAGCTTCCCGGCGATCTGGTTCATGCCGCGCTGCTGGTGCTGCGCAGCCATGCCGCACACGATCCGGCTCACCAGGCCGAATCCGAGGCGGCCGAAGCGGCAATTCGCGCCCGCTATGATGAAAGCCGCAACCGGCTTGGACTGATGACCCGACTCGTCGCCGGGATGGGTGGGGGCGCCAGTGCGGCGCTTTCCGTGACCCATGCGGGCGCAGGGCTGTTCCTGACCGCGCTCGGGCTTGGCTCCGGGCAGGAGCGCGACATGGCAGTGCTCGCCACCAACGAAGGGCAGCTTGCCCGGCTCGCGCTGGCATTGCGGGCCTGTGGCCTCAAGCACAAGGCCATCGAGGAGCAATTCGCAGCCCTCCATCCCGATGTCTCGTTGCCCGAAGGGTTCGATCAACTCGGCTCCGATCGCGCGGCGGCTTTGCTGGCCCTCTCGTCCGTCTATCCAGGTCTCTGACCGGTGAGCAGCGGCAGCCCTTTCCTGGCCGAGGCGCGGACCGATGCGACCGACTGCCTGATCACGGCAGGCGAACCGCTGGCCGGGCTGCAGATACGTTGCGGCGGGGCGATCCCCGGCACCGTTGCCATCCCGGCCTTGCTGGAACTGGTGCGCAAGGCCCGCGCCTATGATCTGAAGCTCGCCCGCCTGATCCGCGCCAGCGATGGCAACGAAGCGGTCACGGCCTGGGTGGCCGTGGAACCTGACGGTGAGGGGGGGTGCCGCATTGCCGTCCAGAACTGGCAGACCGCTCCGTTGCCTCCAGAAGATGTTGGCGCGGTGGCGGCGCATCGCACGGCAATCGACCGGACCGTTGCCGAGTTGGTTGCGCGCCTTGATGCCCACCAGGCAGTCCTGGCGGTAGAAAGCAGCGCTCCGGACCTGGCCGAGCTGGCCGCCGCGATGAAGGCCGGCACGGGCAAGCCCTGGACGGAGTTCGTCGGCGTTGAAGGAAGCGAGCACCTCCAGCCGCTGCACTGGCGCCTGCTCGACGGCGCGAACGTGACCGTGCCGGGATCGCAGCGCCACTGGCGCGCAGCCTTGTTGCCGCAGGCAGTGCCGGCAGGACCGCCCGCCGGCTTCGAATTGTGCCTGACCGCCGAAGCCCCTTTGCCGCCCCCGCCTCCAGCGCCGCCGCCGCAGACCGCTAGCGGCATGCCCAGCAATCCGCCCGGGCTGGTCGGGCGTGACATCGCGCCCGTGCTGCGCCAGCCCATCGCCCGGATCATCGCCAACGCGGAGACGATCCGGACCCGGATGGCGGGCCCGCTGGCGGAGGAATACAGCCAGTATGCAGCCGACATTGCCGCTGCGGGCCAGCACCTCCTGTCGCTGGTGGAGGATCTGGCCGATCTGGAAGTGGTCGAGGCAGAAGACTTCAACACCGCACCCGACCGGATCGATCTGGCCGACGTGGCGCGCCGCGCGGCGGGAATTCTGGGCGTGCGGGCACAGGAGCGCGGGATCACGATCGACGCACCGAAGCTGGGCGAACACCTGCCCGCCATCGCGGAATTCCGCCGGGTGCTCCAGGTCCTGCTCAACCTGGTCGGCAATGCGATCCGCTATTCGCCCGACAAATCGCAGATCTGGATTCGCCTTGAGGATGCCGGGGCGCGGGCGCGGGTCGTCGTCGCGGACCAGGGCCCGGGCCTGACCGACGAGCAACAGGCCAGGCTGTTCGAGAAGTTCGAACGACTCGGCCGCAGCGACGAAACCGGATCGGGGCTGGGGCTCTACATCTCGCGGCGCCTGGCCCGCGCTATGGGCGGCGAATTGACAGTCGAAAGCGCACCCGGCCAGGGTGCGCGTTTCAATCTCGATGTGCCGGCCGACCTGCTCGCGTCAGCTCCGACGACCGCGCAGCAGCAGCAAAACGATCACCCCGACTCCCGCGAGGATTGAGCCGTTCACCGCCCACTTTGGCTGGGCGAGCATGAAACTGGAACTGGGCCACAGGATCAGGCCGGTTCCCTGGCCGATCCACAGCAAACCCATGAGAATCGCCAAGATGGCAATTATTCTCAGCAGCCAGCGCAGGACTTGCATGAAGTATCTCCCCCGGGCGGCCGCCTGATGCGGCGCGGCCCGGGCGGAGGATTACCGATTGCTCAGCGCTTGTCGATGGCGACGTAATCGCGCTGCGTCGGACCGGTGTAGAGCTGGCGCGGACGGCCGATCTTCTGGTTGGGGTCAGAGATCATCTCGTTCCACTGCGCGACCCAGCCGACCGTGCGGGCGAGGGCGAAGAGCACGGTGAACATGTCGGTCGGGAAACCGATCGCCGAGAGGATGATGCCCGAGTAGAAATCGACGTTCGGGAACAGCTTCTTGTCGATGAAGTAGGGATCGTTGAGCGCCAGATGCTCAAGCTCCAGCGCGGTTTCGAACAGCGGGTCGTTGACCTTCAGCGCGTCGAACACCTCGCGCACGGTCTGCTGCATGACCGTCGCGCGCGGATCGTAGTTCTTGTAGACGCGGTGGCCGAAGCCCATCAGGCGGAACGGATCGTTCTTGTCCTTGGCGCGGGCGATGTACTCGGGGATCTTGTCGGGGGTGCCGATTTCCTTGAGCATATTGAGCGCCGCTTCGTTCGCGCCGCCATGCGCCGGACCCCACAGGCAGGCGATGCCGGCCGCGATGCAGGCGAACGGATTCGCGCCCGACGAACCGGCAAGCCGCACGGTCGAGGTCGAGGCGTTCTGTTCGTGGTCGGCGTGAAGGATGAAGATGCGGTCCATCGCGGCTTCGACCGCCGGGATCACTTCGTACTGCTCCGCCGGAACGCCGAAGGTCATCTTCAGGAAGTTGCCGGTGTAGGACAGGTTATTGTCCGGATAGACGAACGGCTGGCCGACCGAATACTTGTAGGCCATCGCCGCGATGGTCGGCATCTTGGCGATCAGGCGGTGGCTGGCGATGCGGCGCTGCACCGGATCGGAAATGTCGGTGGAATCGTGGTAGAACGCCGACAGGGCGCCGACCACGCCGCACATGATCGCCATCGGGTGGGCATCACGGCGGAAGCCCTTGTAGAAGCTGCTCAGCTGCTCGTGCACCATGGTGTGGCGGCTGATGGTGCGGGTGAAGCTGGCGAGTTCGTCCTTGCTCGGCAGTTCGCCGTTGAGCAGCAGGTAGGACACTTCCATGAACGAAGAGTTCTCTGCCAGCTGGCCGATCGGATAGCCGCGGTGCAGCAGCACGCCTTCATCGCCGTCGATGTAGGTCAGCGCGCTTTCGCAGCTGGCGGTCGAGGTGAAGCCGGGATCGAAAGTGAACATCCCGGTCTGGCCATAGAGCTTGCGGATGTCGACCACGTCCGGGCCGACGCTGCCCGAGAGGACCGGATAGTCGAATTCACCGTTGCCGGTGCTGAGTTTAACGTTGCCCACCTGTGTGCCTCCTCAAATCTGCTCTGCCGCGGCCGCCTGGTCGGCAATCCGCGCCAAACTTTCCTCCCGCCCGAGCAGGACCAGAACGTCGAAAATGCCCGGGGAAGTTGTCTGCCCGGTTAGCGCAGCCCTGAGGGGTTGCGCAAGCTTGCCCAGACCAAGGCCGAGTTCGACGGCCATGGCCTTGAGTTCGGTTTCCAGTGCCTCGGCGGTCCAATCCGGCGATCCGGCGAGTCGATCGTGGATCTGTCCGAGCAGGCCGCGCGCATCAGGGGTCAGCAGTGCTTCGGCCTTGGCATCGGGTGCCAGCGGGCGCTGTGCGAACAGGAATGCCGCGCCCGCCGCAAGGTCGTTCAGATCCTTGGCGCGGACCTTCAGGAACGGCATGGCCTGCTCCAGAAGCGCGGCGTTGCCGGCGCTTTCCATTCGCTCGCCGACCAGCCCCGCCAGCCGCGCATCCTCGGCCTCGCGCAGGTAATGACCATTGAGGTTCTGCAGCTTGGCCAGATCGAAGCGCGAGGGGCTCTTGCCGACATGGCCGATGTCGAACCATTCGACCGCCTGGTCGCGCGCGATGATCTCGTCATCGCCGTGCCCCCAGCCCAGCCGCAGCAGGTAATTGAACAGCGCCTCGGGCAGGATGCCAAGCTCGTCGCGATAGGAATCGACGCCCAGCGCGCCGTGGCGCTTGGAAAGCTTCGCTCCGTCCGCCCCGTGGATCAGCGGCACGTGGGCATAGACCGGATCGGGCCAGCCGCCCTCGATTGCGTGCATCGCCCTGATGATCACCAGCTGGCGGAAGGCGTTGTTGAGGTGGTCGTCGCCCCGGATCACATGGGTCACGCCCATGTCGTGATCGTCGACCACCACCGCGAGCATGTAGGTGGGGGTGCCGTCGGAACGCAGCAGCACGAAATCGTCCAGCTCGGCATTGGCGACCCTGACCTGGCCCTGGACCTGGTCCTCGATCTCCGTCTCGCCCTCGCGCGGGGCCTTGATGCGGACGACGTAGGGCTGGCCCTCCGGCCAGGTCGAAGCGTCGGCATCGCGCCATTCGCTGTCGATCCGGAAAGTCCGGCGTTCAGCCTGCGCCTGCTCGCGCCGCGCACCGAGTTCCTCCTGGGTGAGGTAACAGCGATAGGCCTGCCCGGCCTCCAGCAGCTGGTGGGCCACCTGCGCGTGTCGGTCCGAGCGCGCGAACTGGAAAACGGCCGGTTCGTCGCCGGCCAGACCCAGCCACTCCAGCCCGTCGAAGATCGCGCCGATGGCCGCTTCGGTCGAACGGGCGCGGTCGGTATCCTCGATCCGCAGCAGGTACTTGCCGCCGTGGTGGCGGGCGTAGAGCCAGTTGAACAACGCGGTCCGCGCGCCGCCGATGTGCAGGAATCCGGTGGGGGAGGGGGCGAAGCGGGTGACGACGCCGCGGCCCTCGGCCACTGCCCCGTTGCCTGCGCTTGCGCTTGCCATTGCCCGTTCCTTCCTGTCTTGTCGCGCCATGGCCAGCGTGGTGCCGCCCGACGTACCGATCGATAGTCCAGCGCCGCTGGGCGCTGCAGTGCAACATGGCCATTGGCGCAAGCGCACGGACTTGTCCAGCGGCCTTGCAAGCGTCGAACATTTCCTCGAAACGGCCGGCTTCGACCGGGCGCCCTGGCTGGTAGTGGCCTTCGCCGGGGGGATAGCCGCCTGGTTTGCACTACCCGGCCCGGGCGAGTGGTTGGTACTGATCGCAGGAGCGCTGCTTGCCGCCCTGGCCGCGCTGGCAGTGCTGGGGCGCGACGGACACTATCCGTACCTGCGTCAGGCCGTGCTTTTCACCGCCCTGGCTCTGGCCGCCGGATGCGGGGTTGCCTGGGGCAAGTCGGAGATGGTTGGCACCGGCGGGATCGCCCGGCCGCTTGTCACCGAGCTTGAGGGACGTTTGCTCGAGCGAGCGGATCAGCCCGCCCAGCACCGTGTCCGGCTGCTGCTTGCGGCGCGCGAGCCCGGGACAGGCCGGGCGATCAAGGTGCGGGTCAACCTCGATTCGGAGGCCGACAGGCCAGAGCTGGGCGAGGGCGCCCTGCTGCGCATGCGTGTCCGCCTGGTTCCCCCGGCTCCACCGATGCTGCCGGGTGGTTATGATTTTGCCCGGACCGCCTGGTTCGAGGGAATCGCCGCGACGGGCAGCGTGCTTGGTCCGGTGACAGTGGTCCGGGCAGGCGGCGGCGGGGGCAGGCTTGCGGCCATGCAGCGCAGCCTTTCGCAGCACGTGCGCTCGCGGCTCGGCGGTTCGGCGGGGACCATCGCCGCCGCCTTTGCCAGCGGCGATAGGGGTGCGATCGCTGAGGCGGACGAGGAGGCCATGCGCAATTCCGGACTGACGCACCTGCTGTCGATCAGCGGCCTGCACGTCAGCGCGGTGATTGCGGCGGCCTATTTTCTGGCGATGAAGCTGCTGGCCGCCTGGCCGTGGCTGGCGCTGCGGGTCAGGGTGCCCCTGCTGGCCGCGAGCTGGGGGGCGATCGCCGGGATCGGATATACCCTGCTGACCGGGGCGGAAGTGCCGACGATCCGATCCTGCGTGGCGGCCTTGCTGGTGCTGGGGGCGATGGCGATCGGGCGCGAGCCGCTCAGCCTGCGGATGGTAGCGGTGGCCGCGTTGGTGGTACTGCTGCTGTGGCCTGAAGCGCTGGCCGGGCCGAGCTTCCAGATGAGTTTCGCGGCTGTGATCGCAATCGTTGCGTTGCACGGAGCGGCGCCGTTGCGGCGCTTTACCGCACCGCGCGATGAGCCCTGGTGGGCGCGCGGGCTGCGGCAGGCGGGATTGCTGCTGCTGACCGGGATCGTGATCGAGCTGGCGCTGATGCCGATCGGACTGTTCCATTTCCACCGCGCCGGGGTCTACGGCGCCCTGGCGAACGTCATCGCGATCCCGCTGACGACTTTCATTTCGATGCCGCTGATCGCCCTGGCGCTGCTGGCCGATATCGTTGGTGCCGGAGCGCCCGTCTGGTGGCTGGTGGGCCTCTCGCTCGATGGATTGCTGGTGCTTGCACACTGGACAGCGGCCATCCCCGGAGCTGTGACGACCCTGCCCTCGATGGGGCGCGGGGCCTTCGCGCTGTTTGTTGCGGGCGGGTTGTGGCTGGCGCTGTGGCAAGGGCGGGTGCGGCTTTGGGGGCTCGTGCCCGCCGCAATCGGACTGGCACTGCTGGGCAGCGTCCGCGCACCCGACGTGCTGGTTTCGGGCGATGGCCGCCATGTCGGGATCACCGGGGCCGGAGAGGAGCTGCTGGTCCTGCGGGAAACCCGGTCCGGTTTCGCGCGCGACAACCTGACCGAACTGGCCGGCATGGCCGGCGAAACCCGCGCGCTTGCCGACTGGCCGGGAGCGCGCTGCAATGCCGACTTCTGCGCACTTGCGCTGGAGCGGGGCGGGCGGACCTGGCAATTCCTGATCGCTCGCGGCAGGGACAGGGTTGAACTGCGCGCGCTGGCAGCAGCCTGCGAGCGCGCCGACGTTGTCATTGCCGACCGCCGCCTGCCCCAATCCTGCCAGCCGCGCTGGATCAAGGCCGACCGGGCAATGCTGGATCGCACCGGAGGCCTGGCGTTCGATCTCAGCGGCCTGGACCTGCGCACCGTGGCGCAGGACCAGGGCGAGCATGGCTGGTGGCGCCCCACCGTCCGGCTGCCCCGCCGCGACCGGGCGGATGGCATGGAGCGCCCAAAACCTCAGTGATAGCGGCGCAGCAACCCGGCCAGCTTGCCCTGGACCACCACTTCGCGCGGATCATAGATCTGCGGTTCGTAGGCCGAGTTGGCGGGATCGAGCCGAACCCGGCCATTCTCGCGGCGCAGATACTTGAGCGTCGCTTCCTCACCCCGGACCAGCGCAACCACAATTTCGCCGTCGCGCGCGCTGTCGGTGCGGCGGATCAGGGCATAGTCGCCGTCGAGTATGCCTGCCTCGATCATCGAATCACCCGAAACCTCCAGCGCATAGTGCTCGCCAGCGCCAAGCAGTGCGGCGGGAACGGGCAGGGTTGCGGATGTTTCGAGCGCCTCGATCGGAACGCCGGCCGCGATCCGGCCGTGGAGCGGCACCTCGATCACGTCGTTCGCCGGAGCCGGCCTTGCCTCGGGCGGGCGGATCACCGCCGCAGTCGGAGTGTTGACGTTCGCCGCAGCCGGCGACGCCTTGCTGTTCACGTCCTCGGGCTGGCGCAGCACTTCCAGCGCGCGCGCGCGGTTGGGCAGGCGGCGGATGAAGCCGCGTTCCTCAAGCGCCGAGATCAGGCGGTGCACGCCCGACTTCGACTTGAGGTCCAGCGCCTCCTTCATTTCCTCGAACGAGGGGGAAACGCCGGTCTCTTCCAGGCGAGCCTGGATGAAGCGGATCAACTCGTGCTGCTTGCGGGTCAGCATGCGCGCATCACTCCGTTGGAGCGGGGCAGGGTGGATGTTCCTGCACCGTTCAGTGAACGAATGCGGAACAAGTAAGCAACTTCGCGAATCGCGTCAAGCCATTCCGCCATTTCCGATCAAATAGATCGGGACCAGCAGGGCCGCTGTCAGTCTGCTTTCCAGTGGCCTGACTTGCCGCCGCGCTTTTCGATCAGGCGCACGCTTTCGATCACCATGCCCTTGTCGATCGCCTTGGCCATGTCATAGACCGTGAGCAGTGCCACCGAGACGGCGGTCAGCGCCTCCATCTCGACGCCGGTGCGCCCGGTGAGAGAAGCAGTGGCCGTTACCCGCACACCCTGCGCCTCGATCGTGAAATCCAGCGTCACCGTATCCAGCGCCAGCGGGTGGCACAGCGGGATCAGATCGGCAGTCTTCTTGGCGGCCATGATGCCGGCGATGCGGGCGGCGGCGAGTACGTCGCCCTTGGGCACGCTGCCATCGCGGATCGCCGTCAGAGCGGCGGCGGACATGAGTATCCGCCCCTCGGCCACCGCCACGCGCTGCGTGTCGGCCTTGCCGCCGACGTCGACCATCCGCGCCTTGCCCTGCGAATCGAGATGGGTGAGCTTGTTCATCGAGGGGCCTTGATTGCTGAATGGATGGACACAGTGGACATAGTCCATGGCAGAACGCCCGAACCTGTCGAGCCGGCCTGAACACAGACTGCGGATTTGGGGGAGAATGAAGGTGCCATGCCCGCATCATGGCAGAACCCGGGCAGTTAGGACAGCAGCGGAAGGCGCCGCGCTAGCGCCGTTTCGCGGGCTGCAGGACCTGGGTGCCGCAGGTCGCTTCCTGATCCGGCGCGAGGCCGACCCGGAACCGGGGATCGGCCAGAAGCGCGCGCAGGTTTTCCGGGGTCAGGCTTCCCGACATGCGCGCATGATCGAAGAGAATGCCATGCCGCGCGCCTGCCGCGCTTCTGTTTTCGCGGACCAGGCTCGCCAGCGTGGCGGAGAATTGCGGATCGGACAGGCAGATGCCCGTCAGGAGAAGCGTGCCGCCGCGATCCCTGCTGACCATGGAGAAGGTGTAACCATCGCCCCCCTGCACGTTGGTCCCATCCGCGCCCCGCGAAGGCTCGGATATGCCGAGCCAGCTGGCGCCGTTCCCCAATGGCAGCAGATGCAAGCGGGTTGACCAGCTTTCCCGCGCCGAGCCGACCGGCGGGTAGACCATCGCGAAGCTGCCGTCTGCCTGCGCCACGAGGTTAACCGGCCGCTTGTCCCAGGCATAACGCCCCGCAATCCCCTTTGGCTGGACCTGCTCTGCCCGTACGAGGGTGAAGGGATCGCCGGACAGCTGGCTAGTATAGGCATCGCTCCACCAGGCGGAGCCGTCCTCCTGAGCGGGCAGTTTCGCCAGTCGCGCCGGGAACAGCCGCTTGCCGTCCTTTGCATCGAGTTGCAGTCCGGTCAGGAAGTCCGGGTCGGAAAACAGCACGTCGAGGGCCGTAGGTGCCGGGCGCCCCGTGATCTGCAGTTCGCCCGCAGTGCCATCGAACTTCAGCTCCAGACCGTGGCGGCGGGCAATCTGTGCCAGATACTTCTCGCGCAGTCCGGCTTCCGGCTGATCGACCCCGCCGATGAAGGGGAAGAGCAGCCAGGTCCCGCCCCGCGAGGCGAAGGCCAGACTGTAGAGCGTCCGCTCGTCCACCTGCATCATCACCACGTCGATGCCGGGATGGCGGGTGCGGATCACCTCGGCGGCGGCGCCGTCCTCGTCGCTCGACCAGGAGACGTCTCCGGACTCGTCACGATAGACGAAGTGATAGCGGTTGTCCGCGTCGCGGGAGATCGTCGCGACCTCGAACCGGGCATCGCCATCCGGGCCTTCCGGGAGCCAGAAATCGCCCTCCAGCCCCGGTTCGATGGCGCGGGCTTCCCGCGGTAGGGTCGTCGTATCGCTCGTCAGCGTGGGCGGAAAATGCATCCGCACAGGGCAAGCGTCAGGCTGCCCGCAAGCGCGGCGCGGACCGCACTGGCTACTCGCGCCCGCCAAGAGATCGCTTTTCGCATCACGCCTCCCGCGCGACGACCTGCGCGTAATGAACCGGCTTGTCGTTGCGCGAGGTCAATCGGGGGAAGCGGGCGTTCAACCTTCCAGCAGGGCGCGCGTTGCGGCGGCAACGTCGGCCTGGCGCATCAGGCTTTCGCCAACCAGGAAGGTGCGCGCGCCGCAGGCCGACAGGCGGACGAGGTCGGCGTGGCCATTGATCCCGCTTTCGCTGACCAGCAGCGTGCCTTCGGGCGCGAGTGGGGCGAGCCGCTCGGTCGTGCCGATATCGGTGACGAAGCGCTTGAGATCGCGGTTGTTGATGCCGATCAGGCGGCTGTGGAGGCGCGCGGCGCGCTCCATTTCCTGCTCGTTGTGGACCTCCACCAGCACGTCCATCCCGCGTTCGCGCGCGGCAGCCTCGATTTCGGCCATCTGCGCGTCATCGAGCGCGGCGACGATGATCAGGATCGCGTCGGCGCCGATCGCGCGGGCTTCCGCCACCTGCCAGGGATCGACCATGAAGTCCTTGCGCAGCACCGGCAGGGTGCAGGCGGCGCGCGCGGCGATCAGGTAGTCCTCGTGCCCCTGGAAGTACGGCGCATCGGTCAGCACCGACAGGCAGGCCGCGCCGCCCGCTTCATAGGCGGCGGCGTGGGCGGCGGGATCGAAATCGGGGCGGATCAGGCCCTTGGAGGGGCTGGCCTTCTTGATTTCGGCAATCAGCGCGAAGCCGGTGGCGGCGCGGTCGCGCAGCGCGGCCTCGAACCCGCGCGGAGCGGTCTGCGTGGCAGCGCGGGCATCAAGGTCAGCCAGCGTGGCAAACGGCTTGCGCGCGGCGACTTCAAGGCGCTTGGTGTCGCAGATTTCGGTCAGCTTGTCGGTCATGGCGTCCCTTTGCCGTTTGGCGGCTTTCCCCCTTGCCATTCGCGAGGGTTACGAAGTGGTGTCGATCCAGCAATCGAGCAGCGCCTTGGCGAGGCCCTTGTCGAGCGCTTCGGCGGCTTCCTCCACGCCTTCCAGCCAGTCGTCTACCTGGCCCGCCACCAGCAGCGCGGCGGCGGAGTTGAGCAGGACGGCATCGCGGTAGGCCCCGCCTTCGCCTTCGAGCAGTCGGCGCAGCGCCGCGGCGTTGTAGGCCGCATCGCCGCCGCGCAGATCCTCCAGCGGGTGCGGAGCCAGCCCTGTGCGGTCGGGTGTGATTTCGGTGCCGATGCCGTCAAGGCCGATCGTCGCCATGTAACTGGTCCCGGCGATCGAGAGTTCGTCCAGTCCTTCGGCGCCGGAGACGATCAGCGCTGCCTCGGTATCGAGCAGTTGCATTGCATCGCGGTAGAGCGCGATCAGCGAGGGGTGCGAGACGCCCACCAGCTGGCGGCGCACGCCGGCCGGATTGGCCAGCGGCCCGCACAGGTTGAAGATCGTCCGCCGTCCCAGCGCCTTGCGGATCGGTGCGATCCGGGCGAGCGCGGGGTGGTAGGCCTGGGCGAACAGAAAGGCGATGCCCAGGTCCGGCAGGGTTTGCTCAGCCAGCTCGGAAGCGCGGATGAGGTCGAGACCGAGCGCCTCGAGCGTGTCGGCGCCGCCGGCTTTGCTCGATGCCGCGCGATTGCCATGCTTGGCCACCGGCACGTCGCAGGCGGCGACCACCAGCGCGACGGCGGTCGATACGTTGAGGCTGTGCTGTCCGTCGCCGCCTGTGCCGCAGACGTCGATGGCTCCGGCGGGCGCGGTGATGCACTTCATGCGCGCGCGCATGGCGCGGACCGCTCCGGCGAGCTCCTCGGCGGTTTCGCCGCGTTCGGCCATCTCTATCAGCACGGTGGCGATGTCCTCGTCAGACATCGCGCCGTCGAGCATGCGCCCGAACAGCGCTTCGGATTCGGCGAGCGACAGGGTCATGCGATCGCCCGGGCCTCGATCCCGCAGATCCGCAGGAAATTGGCCAGCATGGCATGGCCGTGTTCGGTGGCGATGGATTCGGGGTGGAACTGGACGCCGTGGATCGGCAGCTCCCTGTGGCGGAAGCCCATCACGTGGCCGTCGTCAGACGTGCAGTTCACCACCAGACCCTCTGGCACGTCGTCGACGATCAGCGAGTGATAGCGCGTGGCGAGGAACGGCGAGGGCAGGCCCGTGAACAGCCCGGTGCCGTCATGGGTGACGGACGAGGTCTTGCCGTGCATCAATCCGCCGCGCACCACCTTGCCGCCGAAATACTGGCCGATCGACTGGTGGCCCAGGCACACGCCCAGCAGCGGGCGCTTTGCCTCCGCACAGGCTCCGACAAGGTCGAGGCTGATCCCGGCCTCGTTCGGCGTGCAGGGGCCGGGCGAGATCAGGAAGCCCCTGGCCCCGCTCGACACCGCCTGCGCGGCGGAGATCGCATCGTTGCGCACCACCTCTACCTCCGCGCCCAGTTCCATCAGGTAATGGACCAGGTTCCAGGTGAAGCTGTCGTAATTGTCGATGACGAGGATGTCGGCCATGGCCGGCTCCATAGGCGGGTGCGGCGGGATTTGCCAGTGCCTCAGGTCTTGCCCGCAAACCGGTCGCTGGCGCGCACCAGGCCGTCGGTGATGCCGGGTTCGGTGTAGAGGTGCCCGCCATCGGCCACGATCTGCAGGTCCACCTCGGGCCAGGCCTTTTTCAGCGCCCAGGCGGCAGCCGGGGGCGTGCAGCAATCGTGGCGGCCCTGGACGATCACGCCGGGAATGCCGCGCAGCCGCTCCGCGCCCTTGAGCAGTTGCCCCGGCTCCAGCCAGCAATCGTGGCGGAAGTAGTGGTTCTCGATTCTCGCCACGGCGACCGCGTGGTCGTCGGCGGTGAAATCGGCCATCATGTCGGGATCGGGGAGGAGGGTGACGGTGACGGCTTCCCACATCGACCAGGCCTTGGCGGCGGCGAGGCGGACTTGCGGGTCTTCGCTGGTCAGGCGGCGGTGGTAGGCTTCGAGCAGGTCGTGGCGTTCATCCGCCGGGATGTGGCCGGAAAAGTCCTCCCACGCCTCGGGGTACAGCTCGCTCGCGCCATAGCGGTAGAGCCAGTCGTACTCCGCCCGGCTACCCAGGAAGATGCCCCGCAGCACGAGTTCGGACACTCGCTCCGGATGGGTCTGGGCATAGGCAAGGCTGAGGGTCGAGCCCCACGAGCCGCCGAATACCAGCCACTTCTCATGCCCCGCCATCACCCGCAGCCGCTCGATATCGGCGACGAGGTGCCAGGTCGTGTTCGCCTCGAGGCTCGCGAAGGGCCGTGAGCGGCCGCAGCCGCGCTGGTCGAACAGCAGGACGTCGTAGAGCGCGGGGTCGAACTGGCGGCGCTGGCCTTCGCTGCAGCCGCTGCCCGGGCCGCCGTGGAGGAATACCGCCGGCTTGCCGCCAGGCGTCCCGCAGCGCTCCCAGTAGATCGAGTGTCCCTCGCCCACGTCGAGCATCCCGCTCGCATAGGGTTCGATCGGCGGGTAGAGCGTGCGGCGCTCCGCGGTTTCGGCCATCGTCACGGCGCCTTGGTCGCCAGCAGGCGCGCGAGGTCTTTCTTCCAGAACTTCGCCCAGGTGTGGGTGCCGTGGCCCTTGGTTTCCCTGGTGGCGGGGAGCAGGATGAACCGCGCCTGCTTCATCCGCTTGGCATGCTTCTGCGCCATGGCCAGTTCGGGCGGATTGATGAAATCGTCGCCGGAATTGACCCACAGCACCGGCACGGTGATCGCCTTGAGCCTGGCTTCCGGGTTGTAATCGCGCGAACTGTCGAGCTGGTAGATCTGGTCGTTGGCGTCAAGATCGCCCTTCGCCCGTGCCTCGTAGGCTTCGGCCAGATACTTTTCGGCCTTGATCCGGGTCGGGTACTGGTCCTGCAGCGCCACTGGGTTGCCGCCCGCAATCATCGACAGGTAGCGCGCCGTGCGCAGGCCGCTTTCGGGCGAGGCGGTGTAATTGCCCCCGTTCCACAGCGGATCGGCCTTGATCGCGTCAATCGACATCTGCCGCCACATCCGGTTGCGACCCGCGATTTCCATGGCGTTGCAGGCAAACGGAGCGAGACGGCGGGCGAAGCCGGGATGCTCGGTCCCCCAGACGAAGGCGTGCATGCAGCCCATCGAGGTGCCGAGAATCAGCTCCAGCCGGTCGACGCCCAGCCCTTCGGTCAGCATTCGCTTCTGCGCGGTCACCATGTCGCCATAGGCATAGCGCGGGAAGGCCATCTTCTTTCCGTCGCTGGGCTTGGAGCTTTTGCCGTGGCCGATGTTGTCGGGCAGGATCACGTAGTATCTCGTGATATCGAGCGGCTGGCCCTTGCCGAACAGTTCATCGGCGAACTGCGGGCGGAAGAACTGCCAGCCAGAACCGCCCGTGCCGTGCAGCACCATCACCGCATTGTCGATCTTCCCGTCCGGTCCGCGGCGCGGCGTGCCGAGCGTGGTGACGTGGAGGCGAAGGTCCATCGTCTCGCCAGTCGAGAAGCGGAAGTCCTTGAGCGTCACGTCGCGTTCGGCGGAGCGTTTCTGCCAGTCTTCGGCGTGGCTGGGGGTGGCGATCAGGGCTGCGAGGGGGGCCGCAAGGGCGAGGATCAGTTTGCGCATTGCGACATAATAGCGGCTCGTTCGAGAATGGTAATCCTTCCCCTTGGTCCGTTCGTGTCGAGCGCAGTCGAGACACGTTGGCGCGACGTGTCTCGACTGCGCTCGACACGAACGGACATGGCTTCTTTGAAACTTCCGACGCCGCCTACTGCCCGAAACCCGGTTCCCCGGCCACGCGCACCGCCTCGCGCGCCGCCGCAATCAGCGCGCCGGCCTTGGCCTCGCACTCGCGCTGTTCGTAGGCGGGGTCTGAATCCGCCACGATCCCGGCGCCCGCCTGGACGTGGAGCACGCCGTCCTTGACCACCCCGGTGCGCAGCACGATGCAGCTGTCGAGGTTGCCGTCCGGCGCGAAATAGCCGACGCCGCCGGCATAGGCGCCACGCGTTTCCGGTTCCAGCTCGGCGATGATCTCGCAGGCGCGGACCTTGGGCGCGCCGCTGACGGTGCCGGCCGGGAACCCTGCGAAGACCGCATCAATCGCATCGTGATTCGCCGTATCGAGCCGCCCGACCACATTCGAGACGATGTGCATGACGTGGCTGTAGCGCTCGATCGTGTAGCTTTCCGTGACCTTGACCGTGCCGGTCTGCGCCACCCGGCCGACATCGTTGCGGCCCAGGTCGAGCAGCATCAGGTGTTCGGCGCGCTCCTTGGGATCGGCCAGCAGGCTGGCTTCGTTGGCGCGGTCCTCTTCCGGCGTGCCTCCGCGCGGACGGGTTCCGGCAATCGGGCGGATGGTGACTTCGCCGTCGCGCACGCGGACCAGGATTTCCGGGCTCGATCCGGTCAGGGCAAAGCCCGGCAGGTCGAGGAAATAGAGGAACGGCGAAGGGTTCACCCGGCGCAGCGCGCGGTACAGCGCCAGCGGCGGCAAGGTGAAGGGCGTGGTAAACCGCTGGGCCAGCACCACCTGGAAGATGTCGCCCGCCTCGATATAGCCCTTCGCGCGCAGCACCATCTCGCGATAGCGGCCCTCGGGCAGGGTCGGGGTCAGGACCGGTTCGGGAAGCGAGCTGTCGCGCACCGGCGCCGGGATCGGCTCGGCCAGACGGCGCAGCGCGGCGTCGATCCGCTCCTGCGCGGCTTCCAGCGTGGCGTCGGGCGAACCCTGTCCGGCCCAGACCGGCGCGACGCACCACAGCGCGTCGCTCAGGCGGTCGAACACCAGGATCAGCGCGGGGCGCACGAACAGCATGTCGGGCAGTTCCAGCGCGCTCTGCGGCGGGCGGGGCAGCTTTTCGACCAGGCCGTAGGTCTCGTAGCCGAAATAGCCGACCAGCATGGCCAGCACCGGCGGCAGGGCGGGCGGCACCTCGATCCGGCAGCTGGCGACCAGCGCGCGCAGTTCGGTCAGGCTGTCGCCGGGCAGCGGGGCGAAGGCCGCGCGGTCGGCGCGCCAATCGCGGTTGATCTCGCACGAGGCGCCGGTGGCGCGGAACACCAGGTCGGGATCGAGCCCGAGCAGGCTGTAGCGCCCGCGCACCTCGCCGCCTTCGACCGATTCGAGCAGGAAATCGCCGCGCCCGTCCTCGATCAGGCGCAGCGCCGCGCCCACAGGTGTTTCGGTGTCCGCAATCAGCCGCCGCCAGACCAGCGAAGGCCTGCCTGCCTCAAGCGCGGCGCGTGCCGCTTGCCCATTTTCCACCAGCCCGCCGCTCATCTGGCCTTCGCTCAGTTCTGCTGGCCGAGCAGGCGGCGGCGCACGGCAGCCACTGCATTCTCGTTGCGCTTCACGCCCACTTCCTTGCGCATCGCGGCGCGCAGCTGCTGGAAGTATTCCTCGCCGATCTCGCGGCTGACGTTCTGCTTCAGGCCGGCCAGGCGCGGATCGGCGGGATCGACCTTGCCGGGAACGATGTCCTTGACCTGGACGACGTACCATCCGCGATTGCGCGGTGCGCCGAGCAGGCGGATGCCGCCCTTCTGGGTCGCGAAGAACACGGTCAGCGGCGGGGGAACCTGCTGGCCCAGCCCCTGGTACTGCTGACGGTTCATGTTGACCTGGTCGACCGGGGGCAGGGCCACGCCCAGGCTGGCCAGGGCGGCCGACATGTCGGTGCCCTTGCGCAGCGCGGCCTGGACCTTTTCCGCCGCAGCCTTGGCCGCGCCCGCACCCTTGGACAGCTGGATGTCAACCTCTACCGCCTGACGGATCTGCGCCAGCGGCGGCGGGGCGGAGGCCTCGATCCGGCCAACGTCGAACACCACGAATTGCTTGCCGGGCACGACTTCCGCCAGCTGGGCCTGGTTCTCGCCTTCCATCAGGAACGCGGTCTGGATGACGCGGGCGAGGATTTCCGGAGCAGCCTGCTGCGGATTGCCGAAGACGCGGCCATCGGCGGTCAGCGGCGGGGTCGTCGCAAGGGTCAGGCCCAGCTTGGCGGCGACGTCCGACAGGGTGGAGCCGGTGTCGAACTGCTCCTCGATTCCGGCCGAGAATTCGGTCAGGGCGGTGCGGCGCTTTTCGGCGGTGATCGCCGCGATCAGCTCGCCGCGCGCCTGGTCGAGCGTGCGGGCAGGCTTGCCCTCTACCGCGTCGACGCGCAGCAGCAGCCAGCCCAGCGGTGCCTTGAGCGGCCCCGTGACCTGGCGGACGGGCGCGGCAAAGGCCGCATCAGCCACGCTCTGCGAGGTCTGCGCGCTCAGCCCTTCGCGGGTCAGCGTGCCCAGTGCGCCAGCGGTGAGGCCCTTGGCGCTGGCGGCCGCTTCGAGCGACTTGCCCGCCGCAGTCTCGGCCAGGATCGCCCGCGCGGCCGCTTCGGTCGGCACCACCAGCTGGGTAATGCGGCGGCTCTCGCTGGCGGCGTATTCGGCCTTGTTGGCCTGGTAGCGGGCCGCGATCTCGGCCTCGGTCGGTGCGGGCACGGCCTTGACCACGCTTTCGTCGAACGTGACGTAGCGCAGGGTGCGGCGTTCGGGCAGCTGATAGTCCTTGCCGTTCTTCGCGTACCAGGCCGTGACCTCGGCCTCGCTCGGCGGGGTCTTGGGGGCAAAGGCGGCAGAGGGCAGGATGGCGATGGCGCCGGTGCGCTGCTCGGTCGCCAGGCCCGCATAGCGCAGCGCCGCGTCCTGCGGCACGGCCAGGCCGATGTTGGCAGAGGTCAGCAGCTGGCGCGCGACCATCATTTCCGCGATCTGGCGGCGCAGCACCGCGTCGGAAATGCCGCGCTGACCCAGGAACGCCTGGTAGAGTCGGTCGTCGACCTTGCCGTCAGGGCCCTGGACGGCGGGGATCTTGGCGATCTCGCTGTCGATCAGGCGGTCGCCGATGTGGATGCCGTGGCGCTCGCCAAATTCGCGTACCGCGGCAAGGTCGATCAGGTTGGTGAGCAACTGGTCCAGCCCGCCGCGATCGATGAAGGTCTTCATCGTCATCTTCGGATCGTCCTGGCGCAGCTGTTCCACCGCGTTGGTCGCCGCGCGCTCAAGATCGGCATTGTCGATGCGCGCCTTGCCGACGCTGGCCACCCGGTCGCCCCCGGCGACGCCGCCGAACTGGCCGGTACTGGCGATATCGCCGCCGGCAAAGGCGATCCCGATCAGGACCAGGAAGCCCATGGTGATGCCAACGCCCAGCTTGGAGCCAAAGAAATTGCGGAAAAACTGCAACATTGCCTGCTCGAAATCCCATTGCGCCGCGATCCGGCGGACCTGCTGCGGGCTTTAGGCGGCATTCGCGCTTCCCGCAATGGCACAGGCCGCAATGGCGTGGGGCAGATGTCATGACCGCCCGGGCGCGATCCACCGCAAGCGCTTTGACAAGTCCCCCTGCGCTCGCCTAGCGGGGGAATCGCGGGCGAGTGCCCGTCAGGGAAGTCCGGTAAAACGGACCGCAGAACAGATATTAGGGGCAAGACCAGATACCATGGCTAACCGGCCTTACATTGTCGGCAACTGGAAGATGAACGGCACGCGCGCCATGCTTTCCGAAGCACGCGCGATCGATCGCGGGGCGGCGCGCCATCCTGCGGTACGGGTGGGAATTGCCCCGCCGTTCACGCTGGTCCACGCCATGGCGGACGATTCCGCCGCGATCGCGGTGGGCGGGCAGGATTGCCATGCCAAGCCTTCGGGCGCCTTCACCGGCGACGTTTCGGCGCCTCTGCTCAAGGATGCCGGGGCACAGTTCGTGATCGTGGGCCACAGCGAGCGCCGCGCGCTCCACGGCGAAAGCGACGGCGTGGTCCGCGCTAAGGCCGATGCCGCGCTTGAAGCCGGGCTCGAAGTGATCGTCTGCGTCGGCGAGACCGAGGCGGAGCGCGATGCCGGCAATGCCGAAGCGGTCGTGGCCGGCCAGCTCGAAGGTTCACTGCCGCGCGGCGAGAATGCCGCCGCCAGCGTCACTGTTGCCTATGAACCGGTCTGGGCGATCGGCACCGGCCGCGTGCCGTCGGTCGATGATGTCGGCGCGATGCACCGCTCGATCCGCGCGGTGCTCAATGCGGTTTACGGCGAGGCGGGCGCGGATGTCGCGATCCTCTATGGCGGTTCGGTCAATGCGGCCAACGCCTCGGAACTGCTTGCGGCCGATGAGGTTGGCGGGGCGCTGGTCGGTGGGGCGAGCCTGACGGCGGAGAGCTTCCTGACCATCGTCGCGGCGGCCGGCCCCCTGGCGGACTGAGCCCCCTCGCACCTTGCGTTAGGCAGCGCGCGCGCCTAGATGCGCGCTCAACAGTCCTTTACCCGGGAACACCATGTCGCTGTTCATCTTCCTTATGGTCGTCCAGGCCATCGTTGCGGCCCTGCTGGTCGCCGTCATCCTGATGCAGAAGTCGGAAGGCGGCGGTCTGGGCGTCGGCGGCAGCCCTTCCGGCATCATGTCGGCGCGCGGCGCGGCGGATTTCCTGACCCGTGCGACCGCGATCCTGGCAACGGTATTCGTCGTGCTTTCGATCGCGCTGGCGACGCTGGCCGTGGGGCAGAGCACCGGTCGCAAGATCGACGATTCGCTCAACCGCGCGGCCGTTCCGGTCGATGGTGCCCCGGCTGCCCCGGTGACTGGCGCCAGCCCGGCTCCGGCGCCCGCGGCCAGCCCGGCGCCGGTCAGCGACCCGCTGCGCGACGCTACCAAGCTCTGATCCCTATCTCACCGCTGCGGCCGGTGGTTCCCGCGAACCGCCGGCCGTGCTGTTTTCATCGCTGGGCTGTGGAATAGGGCAACAAGCGCTTGCCCGCCCACCCGGCTTGCGACTAAGGCTCAACACCCATGGCGCGGTACATTTTCATCACCGGCGGCGTGGTCTCGTCGCTTGGCAAGGGTCTCATGGCGGCCAGCCTCGCGGCGTTGCTCCAGGCACGCGGATTCAAGGTCCGGATCCGCAAGTTCGACCCCTATCTCAACGTCGATCCGGGGACGATGAGCCCCTACCAGCACGGCGAGGTCTTCGTGACCGACGACGGCGCGGAGACCGATCTTGACCTGGGGCACTACGAGCGGTTCACCGGCGTTTCCGCGGGGCAGGCGGACAACATCACCTCTGGCCGGATCTACCGCGACATCATCACGCGCGAGCGGCGGGGGGACTACCTGGGCGCGACCGTCCAGGTGATCCCGCACGTCACCGACGCGATCAAGGAATTCGCGCGAGCCGATACCGACGACCTCGACTTCGTGCTGTGCGAGATCGGCGGCACCGTCGGCGATATCGAAAGCCTGCCGTTCATCGAGGCGCTGCGCCAGCTGCGCAATGAACTTGGGCGCGAGCAGACCTGTTCGATCCACGTCACGCTGGTGCCCTATGTCTCGGCGGCAGGCGAACTCAAGACAAAGCCGACCCAGCACTCGGTGCGCGAGCTGACCAGCCTGGGCGTCCAGCCCGACCTGCTGCTGTGCCGCTGCGAACATCCGCTGCCGGAAAACGAACGCGCCAAGATCGCGCTGTTCTGCAACGTCCGCAAGGAAGCGGTGATCCAGGCGCTCGACGCCAGCAGCATCTATGCCGTGCCGCTGCAGTACCACGCCGAGGGACTGGACGCGGAAGTGCTCCATCACTTCGGCCTGGCAAGCCCGGCGCCCGACCTCAGCCGCTGGGAAGACATCGTCGACCGCTACCAGAACCCGGAAGGCGAAGTGACGATCGGCGTGGTCGGCAAGTACACCGGCCTGCCGGACGCCTACAAGAGCCTCAACGAGGCGCTGGTCCACGGCGGAATGGCCAACCGGGTGCGGGTCAACATCAAGTGGATCGACGCCGAACTGTTCGAGGCAGGTGACGACGAGATCGTCAACAAGCTGGAGCCGATGGACGGCATCCTGGTTCCCGGCGGCTTCGGCGTGCGCGGGACCGAGGGCAAGATCGCCTCGGTCCGTTTCGCGCGGGAGCGCAAGGTGCCGTTCTTCGGCATCTGCCTGGGCATGCAGATGGCCTGCGTCGAAGGTGCGCGCAACACGGCCGGGATCGCGGGCGCCGGTTCGACCGAATTCGGCGCGACCAGCGAGCCGGTGGTGGGCATCATCACCGAGTGGATGAGCCCCGAGGGGCTCCAGACGCGCGGCGCCGACACCGATCTGGGCGGCACCATGCGGCTTGGCGCCTACGAAGCGGTGCTGGCCGGCAACAGCCACGTTTCCGCGATCTATGGCGGCGCGACCACGATTTCCGAGCGCCACCGGCACCGCTACGAAGTCAACGGCGCCTATCGCGAGGCGCTAGAGGCAGGCGGGCTGGTGTTTTCGGGCATGTCGCCCGATGGCCTGCTGCCCGAGATCGTCGAGCGGCCAGACCATCCCTGGTTCGTCGGTGTACAATTCCACCCCGAATTGAAGAGCCGACCCTTCGATCCGCACCCGCTTTTCTCGGGTTTCATCGCTGCTGCATTGCAGCAGGCGCGGCTGGTTTGACCCCCGGCCAACGGCCGCGCGACTCCAGACTTGAACGAATCGGACTCGCGCGGGCGGTTTAGGCTTGAATAGGGCGGCCATGAGATCCTAGCGGGGTGCAACTGAGATCGAATCGCAACAGGAATTGTTCCTCAAGATGAGGAACAATCAGGCTATTTTAGCCGAGCCTGATGCAAATTCTCCGGCTCGGCCAAGGGCAGGTTGTTCGCAGCTTGTTCAGTGCCGGCCAGCCCGAAGGTTGGGCAAAACGGGCTTGTTCGTGATCTGATCGTCTTCTGCGACCCGGACGATCATTGAGCGACAAGGCGGCGTGCAAACGTCGCGGGGGTGGAGCCGCAAGGCCCCACCCCCAATTTTCATCAAGACTGGCAATCCGCCCGAAGGCGATCAGGCGGCGGCGCTGTCGGGCGCGGCATCCTTGCTGGCATCATGGACCACGCTGAGCGTCTTCTGCGTGCCGACCGCGATCTTCTTGGGCTTCATCGCCTCGGGCACTTCGCGCACCAGGTCGATCGTCAGCAGTCCGTCTTCAAGGTTCGCGTCGTCGACCCGGACATAGTCCGCCAGTTCAAAACGGCGCTCGAACCCGCGCTGGGCAATGCCGACGTGCAGGAACTGGCCCGCCGGGGTTTCCTCGCCCTTCTTGCCCTGGACCACCAGCAGGTTCTGCTGGGCGGTGATGTCGATGTCCGCAGGCTTGAACCCGGCGACCGCCAGCGTGATGCGATAGGCATCCTCGCCGCGCCGCTCGATGTTGAAGGGGGGGTAATTGTCGCCCGCGTTGAACCGGTTCTGGTTCTCAAGCAGGTCGAAAAGGCGGTCGAACCCGACCATGGTGCGGCGATAGGGGGTGAAATCGAAACGGTTCATGGCAAAATCCTCCAATGAGCAATTCTGGCTATTGCGAGGCCCGAAACCGGCGCCCCGCAGGTGGTGTCATCTCCGATCGGGACCATGACACCGATCCCGAGATATGATAGGCAAAGCGCGTTTCAAGCCCCTCGCGCAAAAGGACGAACATCGCATGGCGCAGCCGCAGGTCGAGATCTATACCAAGTGGGGCTGCCCCTATTGCGTGCAGGCCAAGGCCCTGCTCGACGCCAAGGGCGTGACCTACCAGGAATACGACATCACCCTGGGCGGGCCGAAGAAGGCGGAAATGCAGCAGCGCGTGCCAGGCGCCATGACTGTGCCGCAGATCCTGATCGCGGGGCAGGCCGTTGGCGGCTGCGACGATATCCACGCGCTTGACCGCGCGGGGAAGCTCGATCCGCTGCTTGGCCTGTAGCATGCACAAGATCGCCGTCCTCCAGATGACCTCCGGGATCGATCCGGCGGCGAACGCACAGTCCCTCACCGGGTCGATCGGTGCCGCTTCGATGGCCGGGGCGACGATGGTGTTCACGCCCGAAATGTCCGGCCTGCTCGACCGGGAGCGGAGCCGCGCTACGCGCAGCATCGTTCCTGAAGACCGCGATCCGGTGCTGGACGCGGTGCGCGATGCGGCGGCGCGCGCCGGAATCTGGGTGGCGCTTGGCAGTCTGGCGATCGCGCGCGAGGACGGGCGCTGGGCCAACCGCAGCTTCGTGATCGATTCCTCGGGCGCGATCGCCGCGCGCTATGACAAGATCCATATGTTCGACGTCGATCTGGCCACGGGCGAAAGCTGGCGCGAATCCGCTGCCTATGCACCCGGCGAGGCACTGGGAGTGGTCGAAACGCCGCTTGGCCGGCTGGGCCTGGCGGTGTGCTATGACCTGCGTTTTCCCGCGTTATTCGAGGCACTTGGACGGCATGTCTGCGACATCATCGCAATTCCGGCGGCCTTCACGGCGCCCACCGGCGCGGCCCATTGGCACGTGATGCAGCGCGCCCGCGCGATCGAGGCCAGCGCCTATGTGGTCGCCGCCGCCCAGGTCGGCACCCATGCGGACGGGCGCACCACCTATGGCCACAGCCTGGTGGTCGACCCGTGGGGCGAAGTGCTGCTCGACATGGGCGGCAAGGCGGCGGGCCTTGCCTTTGCCGAGATCGATCCGGCGCGGATTGCCGAGGTGCGCGCGCAGCTGCCCAGCCTTGCCAACAAGCGCGCCATTCCCATCTGAGCGGCGATGATTGTCTACGATCTTGAATGCCGCACCAGCGGCCACCGGTTCGAAGGCTGGTTTTCCAGTTCGGAGGACTTTGCCGCCCAGGCCGCGCGCGGGCTGGTGTCGTGCCCGCACTGCGGCAGCCATGACGTCGCCAAGGCGGTGATGGCGCCGAATATCGGCCGCAAGGGCAACCAGCTGTCCGCGCCGGTCGCGCCCGGCACTCCGGCGGCGCCGCTGCCTCATGCCGGAGGCAAGCTGCCGCCCGAAGCGGTGCAGATGATGCAGGCGCTGGCAACAATCCAGGCCGAAGCCCTGAAGGCATCGCGCTGGGTGGGCGACAGCTTTGCCGAGCAATCGCGCAAGATGCACTACGGCGAGGCCGAGGCCGCGACGATCCACGGCCAGGCCACGCGGGGCGAAGCGAAGGAACTGCTGGAAGAAGGCATTGCGGTGATGCCCCTGCCGTTTCCGGTCGCGCCGCCTGATGAGCTGAATTGACCGGGCGTTTGGCTGGCGTGTCTCGACTTCGCTCGACACGAACGGGCAGGGGGATGTTTCGCGAACCCGTCGGGCCTGTTGCACGATCAGCCCTTGCCGCCTAAAGCCGCCGACGGAGCGCCCGTAGCTCAGCAGGATAGAGCACCAGATTCCTAATCTGGGGGCCATGGGTTCG
>ERZ795062.420-NODE-420-length-36566-cov-17.926077_pt1 | contig 36566 bp, 55 predicted proteins | sample MGYA00375146_ERZ795062 | MGnify/ENA primary metagenome ERZ795062 (study PRJEB30191, sample SAMN05720281) | activated sludge metagenome | isolation source: Anaerobic digester | place: USA | collected 2015-07-16 ...
GCGACGAATACCTGGTTCTACTTACGGCCGACACAGTCCGCGAAATGGCATTTTCAGAATATACTTTCATGCGGTCAATGGAGATCATGGCGGCCAGAGCCGCCCAGGAAAGTAGTGTTAACACATGATCCCGTTTCCGAAAAAGAAATATAATATCATTTACGCGGACCCGCCCTGGTCCTATAGACTTTACAACGGGACAGGAAATGGATCGGCCGCAAAACATTATAAAACTATGAAGCCTGAAGAAATATATAACCTTCCCGTCCAGGACATAGCGGCCGAAAACTGTATTTTGTTTTTATGGGTGACATTCCCTAATCTTGAAATAGGCCTGGAAACAATCCGCCGTTGGGGTTTCAAATATAAAACAGCCGCTTTTGTATGGGTGAAGCGGAATAAAAAATCCCCTGGCTGGTTTTGGGGCCTGGGAAGCTGGACCAGAGCAAACGCCGAAGTCTGTCTTCTTGCAACCAAAGGCAAGCCGAAGCGGATATCTAAATCCGTTCACAGCATTATCGACGCGCCGGTCGAAGAACACAGCAAAAAGCCTGATATTACACGCGATAGAATCGTTCAGCTTATGGGGGATCTGCCACGAATAGAGTTATTCGCAAGAGAGGAAACGCCAGGCTGGGACGTATGGGGAAATGAAGTGAACATCAATTTGAAGGAGGGATAAAAAGTGAACAAAACAAAGATCGAATGGACTGACATGACATGGAACCCAGTCACAGGATGTTTGCACAGGTGCCCGTATTGTTACGCAAACAGACAGGCGGAGCGTTTTTCGGGATATGATCCGCTTTATAATACAAATTTCGACTTTGAGTCCGGTTGTTACATCATCAAAAAACCCATGTATAAGCGAGACGCTACCGGAATAGTACGAAAAGCCCCGTTCCCGTTTGAGTTCGCTCCGACATTCCACACTTACAAACTTGAGGAACCTTTAAGGAGGAAGAAACCGACCACGATCTTCGTGTGCAGCATGGCTGACCTGTTCGGCGAATGGGTTCCGAACGAATGGATCCAGGAAGTATTCAAAGCCTGTGCAAAGGCGCCGTGGCATACTTATATATTCCTGACGAAGAACCCAGCCAGGTACATGGACCTGATCCTGGAAGGGATCCTGAAACCAGAACCGAACTTCTGGTTCGGATCCACGGTCACGGTACCGGAAGATCCATTCTTCTATTGTGATGGCATGAATACCTTCGTCAGCATAGAACCGATCATGGCCCAATTCCCGGATGATGAAAACAACATGATCCGGAACATTAAATGGGTGATCATCGGAGCAGAAACGGGCAACAGATCCGGAAAGGTTATTCCGGAAAGGGAATGGATCACCGGCCTGGTTAAACAGTGCCATGAAGCAAAAACACCGGTATTCCTGAAAGACAGCGTCCAGAAGATCATGGGACCTGATTATGATTTAAGGCCGCTGCAGCAATTCCCGGAAAACATGAAAGGAGCAAAAGAAGCATGAGAATAAATGACATGGTAAAGGAAATTCACGAAATGCTGAAAAAAACGCTTTCGCCAGAAGATTATATAAAACTTCTGGAACTGATGATGAAGGACGTTGAAAAAATGATTGAATGGGGTGAGAAAAGTAAGAAAGGAGAGAATGAGTAATGAAAATTGTTGAAGTTACTTATGAACATAGTTCTTTATACCTTGCTATTCTGAATTAACCAATGAACTCTTATAAGCACATGATTTTTTCAATCCTGGGCGCACAGGACGCCGCAGGAGCGACGAAAACAACCGAGGACGACCAAATATATTACCGAGCAAAAACGAAGCCCTTAAAAGGCAAATAAAACGCTTTTAGAAGATGGGAGGAAATCGAATGAATCAATGTCAACTTCTGGGACGCCTTGTCCGTGATCCTGAATTGAGATATACTCAACAGGGAACGCCGGTCTGTTCTTTTACGCTGGCCGTGGACAGGCGTTTCAATAGAGATAAAACAGACTATATAAGGGTTATTGCCTGGCGCAATACAGCCGAATTTTGCGCGAACTACTTTCAGAAAGGTTCCAGGATCGCCCTGGTCGGAAGCATACAAACGCGGACCTGGGAAGACGACAGCGGCAAGAAACACCGCGAAGTCGAGGTTATCGCCGATTCAGTCTACTTCGCCGAATCCAAAAGAGATAATCAGCTTGAAAGTCCTGTCGAAGACGCTATCGCAAGCGGTGATTTTATACCTGTGGACATGGACGAAGATTGCCCCTTTTAACGGGCCGGCCGGAGAAGGGAGGGAATCGACGTGGACGCAGAAAGACGAATCCGCAGGAACATTGAAGACATACTTCAGAACCACGACCAGGAGATTATGACCATAGACGCGCAGATCGAAGCAGAACGCGCCGCGCTGGAAGCGGACCTGGAAAGTATAAGGGCCAGGGCCTACCCGTCAATCAAATATGACGACGTCCGCGTTCAGACCACTTCCGATCCGGACAGCAAAATGGTTCACATTGTCGAAGCGATTGAACGCAGGCGAAAAAGAGCGGAAAGAAATATCGCCGCGTTGGAAGAACGAAGGCGTCAGATAGAAGCAGTCTATCATAACATATTAAGCCTGGACACGAAGTCAAAATGTGTTTTACTTACCCTTTATTATCCGAAACGCACTTATGAGGAAGCGGCCGAAATTCTTAACGTCGACGTTTCGACTATAGCCAGAAGAAGAAAAGCCGCAATTACTTCTCTGGTCAAAAGGTTCTGGCATACTGAAAAGAACAGGCTTCCGGCGAATGAAGAAAAATGCGTTAAAATTTGATTGCAAATGATTGCAAGTGTATGCAGTTATACGCCATTGTTCGTATAAAAACCCCTATGGTAATATTATCCTGGGGACTGGGCGGTCCCCCCTCCTTTAATATAGGGAAACCGAAGAAGACGTCTTAAACAGGCGTCTTTTTCTGTTTCCCAGCGTGAAATATATGAAAGGTCGGTGATGAATCGTGGCGAAGTTAACCGCGAAACAAAAACGGTTTGTCGAGGAATACCTTATCGACCTGAACGCGACACAAGCCGCGATTCGGGCCGGTTACAGTCCTAACAGCGCAAGGGACATAGGAAGTGAAAACCTGACAAAACCCCACATTCGCGCGCGCGTAGATGAAGCGCTGGCCGAGCGTTCGAAAAGAACTGGGATAAATGCGGATCGTGTGGTCCGTGAACTTGCCCGAATTGCCTTTGTGAACGCGGCCGACGTGATTAACTTTGATACCGCCACCCTATCGGAAAACGCGTCTGAAGATGATACCGCGGCCATTGCTTCGGTAAAGGTTAAGACCATACCAACGGACGCCGGCGAAGGTGTGGAACGCGAAATCCGAATGTGTGATAAGCTGAAGGCCCTTGAACTGCTGGGTAAACATCTGGGAATGTTCAATAACGATCCTGAATCCAACGTCCCCGTTACAGTGGTGATTAACTATGACTACGGCGACGAAGGTTAAGGTAATAACAAAGGCAAAGTTTAACCCTATATTCAAACCGGTTAATGAGTGGCGCGGCCGCTACCGAATATTAAAAGGTTCTGCCGGTTCCGGAAAATCGGTCAACGTGGCCCAGGACTATATCGCGAAGTTATCCGATCCGGCTTATGAAGGCGCGAACCTTCTTGTCGTTCGTAAGGTTGAGGAAACTAACCGCGATAGTACCTTCGCAGAACTTCAGGCGGCCATTTACAGAATGTTCGGCAATCACGCGCCGAAAATCTGGAAGATAACCCTTAACCCTTTATCCCTGGAATGCAAGACTACCGGAAACAAGATCATATTCCGCGGGGTTAAGGACCAAAGACAGCGCGAAAAGGTTAAGTCTATAACATTCAAAAAAGGGAAGCTGACCTGGATATGGATTGAGGAAGCGACAGAACTTGAAGCTGAAGACATTGACATATTGGACGACCGTCTTCGTGGTGATCTGTCGGAACTGAACCCGAATTTATATTATCAAATAACAATGACCTTCAACCCCGTTAGCGCGACCCACTGGATAAAGGCGCGCTATTTTGATAGGTCCGATCCGGAGGTCTTAACCCACCATTCCACTTATAAGGATAACCGGTTTATAGACCCTGGTTATTATCGGCGTATGGAGCGCAGGAAGATTGAAGACCCAGAAGGTTATCGCGTGTATGGCCTGGGCGAATGGGGAGAACTTGGCGGTCTGATATTGACAAACTTCGAGGTTCACGACTTCCCCACCGGCAAGGAATACTTCGATTCGGTTTATTACGGCCAGGACTTCGGCTTCAACCACGCGAACGCGATCCTGGGTATTGGCTTCAAGGACGGCGAAATTTATATCCGGTCCGAATTATACGTCTTTGAGAAGGACACGGAAGAAATTATCGCCCTGGCCCGCAAGGCAAACATTGACCCCAGGGTTGAAATGTTCTGCGATTCGGCCGAACCGGACAGGATCAGGACCTGGCAAAAGGCCGGCTTCAGGGCCTACCCCGTTAAGAAGGAACAAGGAAGCGTTAAGGCCCAGATTGACTTCCTGAAAGGCCGAAAAATCCACATTCACCCTTCCTGTGTGAACACGCTTAAAGAAATTCAACAATGGAAGTGGAAAAAGGACCCTACAACGGGGTTGTATATAGACGAACCGGTCGAATTCATGGACGACGCTATGGCCGCCCTTCGCTATTCTGTTGAAAGAATTCGCCGCGGTTCCGCAATCGAGATTTTGAAGTGAGGTGTAAAGCATGACATTAACCGAGATGGACCGAATAAAGATGATCCTTTCCGATCCGGAAAAGGTTCCTATGTCGCTGGCCCAGATAGTCGGTGAAGAAATAAAAGAATTCAAGTCGTCCGAGCAATACAAGATCATGGTCGAAGCTGAACAGTATTACAGGAACCGGTCAGACGTCCAGAGGAAGACGAACGACGTCGCCAACCGGTCAAACTGTAAAATCGAACACCCGATCCTTAAAAAGCTGGTGGACCAAAAGGTCAATTACCTTCTTTCGAAGCCCTGGACCGTTGACACCAGTAATAAGGCATACGCGGAAGCGCTGGGCGAAATATTCGACGCACGGTTCCGCAAGAAAATTAAAAGTCTTGGGAAAAACGCGATTAAATCAGGTATCGCCTGGATACAGCCTTATTTTGACGAAGATGGCAAGCTGGCCCTTATGCTTATTCCTTCGACCGAGATTATCCCTTTATGGCGCGATTCTGAACGGACAAAACTTGACGCTTTTATCCGCTTCTATGACCAGATAGTTTATATCGGGACCCGCAAACACACAATCACACGGGCCGAATTCTGGTATCCTGGCGGTGTCAAGCGCTTCGTTACCGGTCTGGAAGGTGGCTTTAGGTTTATGGTCGATAAGGAATACGGCACCGAAGAAAACGACTATACCGAAAGCCATTTTGTCGTCGGTAATAAGGCTTATAACTGGGAAGAAGTCCCTATCGCCTGGTTAAGATACAACGACGAAGAACTTCCCTTGTGTTATTTCGTGAAAGACCTGATCGACGACATTAACTGGCAGACATCAGTAACAGCCGACGTGCTTCGCGACGTGGCGAAGTTTATATATATCCTGAAGAACTATGGCGGCCAGGACCTGGGAGAATTCATTAAGGACCTGAAGGAACACCTGGCAATCAAAGTTACTTCAGACGGTGGCGTTGATAAGCTACAGGCCGACCTTAATATTGACGCGGTTATGGCCTTCCTGGATAAGCAACGCCGCGACGTATTCGACTTCGCTTCGGCCGTCGACACGAAGGACCCAGACCTGGGGAACGCTTCCGGAACCGCTATCAATTTCCGTTATATGGACCTGGACGCTGACTGTGACGCGTTGGGAACCGAACTGAAAGAAACCTTCCAGCGCCTGAAACTGTTCATTGATGTTTACTTCCAGCTTACCGGCAAGGGTGACTTCACGAAAGAACAGTTTGACATTATCTTTAATGTCGATATGCCGGTCAATGAAACTGAAGTAATTAACAACATAAGGGCCAGCGAAGGAATTCTTTCCAAACGGACACAGATTCAGAATCACCCGTGGGTCACAGACGCGGACGAAGAACTGGCAAGGATTGAGGAAGAACGGAAAAAGGCTATGGAGGAATTCGGAAGCGGCTTATTTGATAACGATCTGGGGGTGAGAAATGAAGGCGACAAAAAGGACGACGGAAGCGGTGACGAAGAATGAGAAGTAAGGAATATTGGAGAAGGCGTGCTCTAGTCCTGGAAGAAGAATCCTACATTCGTGGCGCCAGGCTATCGGCTAAAATGTTCGAGGAATACCAAAGGGCCGCAAGAGCAATCCGAAAGGAAGTTAACGACTTCTATAACCGGTATGCTTCTAAACACGGCCTGACCTATGAAGAAGCTGTCCGCCTTCTGAACAAAAGAGAGTTCCAGGAATGGAAAGCAAGTCTGGCCGACTACGTCAACAGAATAGCCCAGGAACCAGACCCGCGTATTAAGGCCCTATTAACGGCACAGCTTGACGCTTTATCCTATAGCAGTTCAATAACACGCCTGGAAGCCTTATACGCGCAAATAGACATGATCCTGAACGACCTATTCACTAAAGGCGTCGCCCAGATGAAAGCTGAATTCGGCGAAAACTTTACCGAAGCCTATTATAAAAAAGTCTATCACCTACAGGCCCGCGCCGGCTTTATAAACGAATTCGCAAAGATAAACGCCGGCATGATTGAAAGTGTTGTTTCTTATCCCTGGTCCGGTGCCATGTTTTCGGATCGGCTATGGCAAAATAAACAGGCCCTTCTCTTTCATCTTCGGGAGGTTACGACCCAGGGACTTATCCAGGGCAAGGGTATTGTTGCCATGTCGAAGGAAATATCGGCACGAATGGGCCAGTCTTATAAAAACGCTGAACGGCTTATCAGGACCGAAACAAACCATATCCACAACGAAGCAGAAAAAGCCGCTTACAAAGCCGCCGGCGTGAAGCGATATGAATTCGTCGCTACCCTGGACAGCAGGACAAGTGAAATCTGTGCAAGCCTGGACGGGAAAAACTTTGCTTTAGATGAAGCCAAACCAGGAACAAATTTCCCACCCATGCACCCGAATTGCCGGTCCACGACCATAGAATATGATCCCCATGATGAAATGGACTGGTACAATTCCGGAAAGAAAATGCCTAAAAACATGACTTATGAGGAATGGGCCGAAGTCCAGGGCATTAAGACGAAGAAGAAAAAATCAAAGAATAAAGCTGTTACAGTAACCGAATAACTTGTTGATTGAACGCCTTAACGGGCGTTTTTTCATATCCAAAATAAGCCGTACCCGTTCCGGCGAACAGACGGGACCGCAAAGCGTGTGGAAGTCACGTTAAAAACAGCGGAGAAAGGAGAATGTCAACCATGATCCATGAATCAATCAAAAAACTTCTTGGAGAGGACCTGACAAAACAGGTCGAGGAAGCCCTGAAGGGTAAAGGCAAAGACGGAAAAGACGTCGATCTGGTGATCGGAAACGACGGGTCCTATGTTCCGGCCGACAAATACGAAGCCTTGAAGTCGCAAAGTGCAAGCGCCGAAAAGGCATTAAAGGCCGCCGCTGACGCATTAAAGACGATCGGCGGTTCTGGTGATCCAGCGAAGATCGCTGACGACGTTAAAGCCGCCCAGGACACTATTAAGAACCTGCAAGACAACCACGCCGCAGAAATCAAGAAAATCCAGAAGAACACAGCTTTAAGACTTGCCCTTTCCGGCCAGGCGCACGATCCGGCCGACATCATTTCGCTTCTGGACCTTGAAAAAATCGAAGTGGACGAATCAGGAAACCTGAAAAGTGACCTGGAAAGCCTGATCAAACCGATTAAGGAAACAAAACCCTACCTTTTCAGAGAGCAAGAGCAGGCCCCAGAGATTAAAGGGGCAAAACCCGCAGACCCTGGCGCACAGCCAACACCTGACGCACCGGCTGGACCGGTAATATTTTAATTTCACATGAAAGGAAAGTGATAACTAATGGCAAGAACAAAAGCTATTTCCCTGATTCAGCAGGGTTCTACCAAAGCAGACCTGAAAGAAATTTCCGGTCTTGTGATTGAGAATATCCAGAAGGCCACACTTTCGAACGGCCTGAAGTCCCAGGCGTACACCGGAAACCCCGCCGCCGGTTCTGTTGAGTTTAAGCGCTTTAAGAACAGTGCTTCCAACCCCTACGGAACCGCAAGGGCGGCCGGCAAGGGTGACGCGCTGACCGTTCCCCCTATTACTGTAAACCTTGATCAGCACAGAGAGATCGTCGAAGAAGCCGCAAAGTTCGACCTTGACACTTTCGGCGTGGCTAACATCATGGCAAGACGCGCAGACAACCACGTCGACACTGTGGTTGCTGAACTGGATACTGCCTTCTTCGAGGAAGCTGTAAAAGCCGGCGTATCCTTCGAACCTACCGGCTTATCCAATATCGAAGACCAGGTCGAAGCCATGATCCAGGCCCTTGAAACCGTTAAAAACGACTATGTCAGGGGCGTTCCCAGAAGCATGATGAACCTGGTATGCTCCCCTTCCTTCTACGGCAAGATTAGGAACTACCTTGACAAAACCGCGAATAACGCGAACGTCGATACCACAGCAGAAGAATTCGCCCTTTTCCACGGCGTAAAGACTTACAGTTCCGTCTATCTGCCTGAAAATATCGACGCTGTGCTGATGATCGACGGCGCAATCGCGTTGCCGGTTGTTATTTATCCTTACAAAGACCCTGAAAAGATTCCTCTTTCCAACGATTACGCGGTCGCTATGTTCTACGACTACGGTTGCAAGGCCCTGACCCCTGACCTGATCTTCTTCTATGAGAAGGGCGCCGGAGAACTTGGAACCTTGACCGTAACATCTGAAGCTGGAAGCACGGCAGGAAAGACAAAAATAAGCGTTGCTGAACCTGTACTTCCTGGACGCAAGCTGGTTTACAAGACCGCTTCTTCTACTGCACCGACTGTAAACTATAACGACGTGCTGACTGTCGGAACAGGCGCTTCCAACTGGAAGGAACTTCCCGCTGGCGGCGAAATTGAAGCCACTAACGGACACAAGATAACTGTTGTCGAAATCGACGTGGACGATAACAAAGCGAAGAAAGCCGGTAACACAACCGTCGTATCTGCTACCGAATAACGCGAAAGGCGGTGTGACCGGTTATGCTTGAAAAAATGAAAATGTTGCTGGGTATAACCGGCAATGAAAAGGACGGCCTTCTTCAATTCGTCCTGGACACCGTCACAGACATGGTTAAAACATACTGCAATATGAAACCTGACGAAGCCATTCCGGACCAGCTTAATAACCTTCTGGTCCGGATGGCCGTCGATATGTGGCGGGCCGAATGTTACGGCAACGAAAAGAATAACAATATGGAAGTTACTTCCGTAAGGCGCGGAGATGTAACAACATCATTCAGGCCGGTTGGCGGTGATTTTAACACGGGAACAGGAGCAGGCGGGGCGGACTTCATTAAGGCATATACAAAGCAGTTAAACGCGTTTAGAAAAGTGGGGTGGTGATATGTTCGGAAACCCCGCGGCTGAACGTGCCGCTATTGAAATGACCTACGAAGACACCGCCACTGTTTCAAGAACGACGCTACAGAAGATAAACAATATTTCGAAGCACGTTCCCGAAGACGTTTATATTGATAGCATTTGCGCGCTTGTGTATTCAGGTTCTGACAAAAGCCAGCAAATGCAGGCACAAAATAAAATCGACTACGACGCCATTATCTTCTTTCCCCCTTCCCTTTCGATCCTTCCTGGGGATAAAATCGCGCTTAAACGGTTCGGAAGGGATAACCCAGATAGCACGATCATTTATAACTTTGAGGTAGTCGGCCGGCCGAATGTTTATGCAACACACCAGGAAGTAAGGGTCAAGGACGGTGATCTGGCGTGAGTGTGGACAATAAAGGCTTAATTAACCTTCAAAAACAGCTTGAACAGTTAAGGGACGAAGTTCCGGACATCATGGAAGAACTGGTTATCGGTGAAGGCGTCTATGCAGTAAAACAGGCAAAACTTATCTGTAAAAATGACGTCCCCGATATAGTGAACACCGGTGATTATCAGAATAACTTCCACGCCGGCAATAAAGCCTTGACCCACCAAAATAACAATGATCACGACGGAAGCAGGCCGCAACGGTCCGGCAGACGTTACAGGATTGACGTTTATAATAACCTGAACTATGCGAAGCCCCTTGAATATGGCTTCAGAAGTCACTTCGTCCCTGGACATTGGAGCGGTCATGTTTTCGTCTATCAGAAAAACGATCCGGAAGGCGGAATGTATGTCGGGCCTTACGGTGGCTATGTACGCGGGCATTTTACTTTATTAAGGGCCGTTAAGCGGACCAAAGACACCCAGAACGCCCGCTTAACCCGTAAGATTGACCAGATACTTCAGGAAAGGCTGTCCCCGCGTGGTTCCGGATAGACGGAGGTAATAAAGCATGACCGTTAATAAAATCCTGGAAGCCATTGCTTCAAAACTGACCGCAATCTGGCCGGATCGGAACGTCTTCGTTGATAAAATTCCTAAAGGCGCCGACGGAAACTTCTTTGTTGGGGTTATCGAAACAAACCAGGAAAAGAAACTGGACCGGAGAAGGAGGCGTTCCTGTCAGATTGAGGTCCTTTATTTCTTAAAGTCTGACGACAATATGGCCTTTAATGATTGGGCCGATACCATGTACGACAATTTCGAAACCCTTGACGTCGAAGAAGGCGCGAATAAAACGCGCCGGCTTTACCTGACCGGTCAGACGGCCAGGAAAGACGAATCAGGGGTTTTTCAATTCTTATTCGACGTTAATATTAACTTCGTTATGGCGCCTGAAGCTATTGAGTTCATGGAAAATCTTACCCAGAAGGAGGAATTGAAGTAATGGCAAACAAGAAGAAAACCGCCGACAAGGCCAAACAGCCAGCGCCGGCGGAACCTGTTTTTACTAAAGACCAATTAGTCAACAGTAAGGCGTTCAGCCGCCAAAGGGACATTCTTATGGCGATCCTGGACGCCGATAAAACCTATACAAAAGCACAGGTTGAAAACCTTGTGTCCGAATTTCTTAAAAGAAAGGTGTGAAGGTAAATGGCCCCTATCGGTGGAGGTACTTTTACAGTACAGAATAAGATTTTGCCTGGCGCTTATATCAACTTTGTAAGCGCTGGACGCGCGGCCCAGCTTGGTTCGCGTGGCGTTGTCGCCCTTCCCCTTGAACTGAATTGGGGACCTGAAAACAAGGTCTTTGCTGTGACAGCAGAAGACTTTAACAGGACCGCGATCGACGTATTCGGTTATGATCCAACGGACGCGTCCCTTCTTCTTGTCAGGGAAGCCTTGAAGCGCGCTAAAACCCTTCTGGCTTATCGCGTGAATTCTGGCGGACAGAAGGCTTCTGCAACGGTCGGAGGAATGGCCGTAACTGCAAAATGGGGCGGCACCAGAGGAAATGACTTGAAGGTTGCTATCCTGACCAACGCTGACGACGCGACAAAGGTTGACGTTGTAACCTATCTGGGGACTATGGAAGTCGACAGACAAACCGTTTCCGCAGAATCCGGTTCCGCAAACCTTAAAGACAATAACTTTGTTACCTTCGGAGAAGCCGAAACCTTAACCCCCACTTCTGCAACCGCCTTGACCGGTGGTTCTAACGGAACGGTTGACGGGACGGCTTATTCGAACTTCCTGAACGCTATTGAGGTCGAAGCCTTTAACGTGATTGGCTACCCTGGCACCGACGAAACGATTAAGGCGCTTATTGCCGCCTTCGTGAAGCGTTTGCGCTACGATAACGGCGTTAAGATAGTCGGGGTCCTTTATCAGTATGACGGCGACGACATAGGTCTGATTAACGTCAAAAACGGTGTTATCCTGGCCGACGGGACCACAATCACCGGAGATAAGGCCGTCGCCTGGGTTGCTGGCGCGTCTGCTGGCGCGGAAGTCAACGAATCGCTGACCAATGTCGCTTATGACGGAGCTGTCGACGTTGATATTAAATACACTAAAAGCCAGTATGAAGCGGCTATCCAGAACGGCGAATTCGCTTTCTATGCTGATAATGGAAAAGCCCGTGTCTTGACTGACATCAATAGCCTTGTTACTTTCGGCGACGGTGTATCTGAAGACTGGACTTCTAACCGCGTGGTTCGTGTAATGGACGGCTGGGCGAATGACGTTGCCAGAATCTTCGGCGAAAGATATATCGGAACAGTAACCAACAGCGACACAGGCCGCGAACTGTTCAAAGCTGACCTTGTGTCCCTTGCCATGCAGTACCAGGCTATAGACGCGATAAGCAATTTTGAAAGCGCTGATATTGTTATCCAGCAGGGTAACGGTAAGCGTGACGTCGTTGTTAATTGCGCGCTTCAGCCGAACGACAGCATGGAAAAACTTTATATGACCGTTACGGTTAATTAACGGAAGGAGTGAAGCGAAGTGAAAACCTTGAACGCGCCGGATACCATTTCCGGAAAGGAAGGCAGGGCCTACGCAAAGATTAACGGCAATAACGAAGAACTGTTCTTTGCAAAGGCTATCGAAGCCAATATCGAAAAGAGTAAGTCCGAAGTAAAGTCTATCGGAAAGCGAATGACCGGCCATAAGGTAACCGGTCTTAACGGGACTGGGTCCATGACCCTGTATTACCTGACACCGCTTTTCAGGAATTTACTTGCGGAATATAAGAAAACTGGCGTCGATCTTTACTTTGACCTGGTGGTTGAAAACGACGACCCCGCTTCTTCCGCCGGCAAGCAGACCGTTCTTCTGATCGGCTGTAACTTGGATTCAACCGTCCTGGCAAAATTGGACGGCGATTCCGACGACCCGCTGGAAGAAGACGCCGACTTTACCTTCGAAGACTTCGACATCTTGACGCCATTCACTAAATTTTAACTATTAAAGGAGGTTAACCACTTATGGGTAAACTACAGGAATTTCTTATGGAACAGGAAGTGGAACCGACTACCACGGCGGAAGTCGAAATAAAACCGTTCCCCTTCCCCTTCGTGATTAGGGCTATCACTGAAGGCGAAAACAAGGCAATCCGCAGAAGCTGTCAGAAGATCATATTTGACAAGAAGACGCACCAGAAACAGGTTGAGGTCGACAGGGACCTTTATAACAACCGCCTGATTATCGCCTGCTGTGTGGACCCGAACTTCAAAGACGCTGAACTTCAGTCTAAATATGGGGTTATGGGCGCCGAAGACCTGATCGACAAAATCCTTAATCCTGGTCAATATACGGACTTGCTTCTTGCTATTCAGGAGATTAACGGCTTCACAGCCGATATTAACGAACTGAAGGAAGAAGCAAAAAACTAATAACGGGGGGCGGCAATGCTGACGAAGCCGACGGCGAATCGGTTTACGCGCATTACGCCCTCCACCGCTTAAAAATTCTACCCAGTACACTATTCAGCCTGTCGCTTCGCGAACGGGCCTTTATTTATGCTTCCATTGACCTACAGATCGAGAAGGAAAAGAAGGAAGCCGCTAAAGCTAAAAAATTAAGCAAGAAAGGACGGTGATCCATAGTGGCCGGTGTATCTACCAGTTTATCGATCCAGGATAGAATGACCAGCGCGCTTAATAAGATCACGGCCGCTGTGGCACGGACCAACAAGGCACTTGAAGTCACGGACAGATTAAGTGAACAGGTTGATCCAGGGGCCGGCTTTGAACGGGGCGCGTCTTCTATCAATATCGCAACCCAGAACATAATCTTCTTTAATGAACAGCAGGAACGCACGCGGGAAGGAGCAAGGAAAGTCGAATCCGTCTGGGGGCGAATATCAAGCCTGCTAAAGACGGCCGCCGCGGCGTTTAGTATTCAAAAAATTATAAACCTGGCTGACACTATGACGCTGACGGAAGCGCGCTTAAACCTTATCAATGACGGCCTACAGACCACAGCGCAATTACAGGATAAAATTCTGGCTTCCGCGAACCGGTCCAGGACTTCTTATAATGCTATGGCCGACGCCGTCGCGAAACTGGGTACACTGGCCGGAAGCGCCTTCACCAGTAACGAAGAAATGATCGCCTTCGTCGAACTTATGAACAAAAACTTCGTTATCGGTGGCGCCAGCATACAGGAACAGACCGCGGCCATGTACCAGTTAACCCAGGCTATGGCGGCCGGCAGGCTTCAGGGTGACGAATTCCGTTCTATCATGGAGAACGCGCCGCTTCTGGCCCAGGCTATAGCCGATTATATGGGTAAAACGACCGGCGAATTGCGCGAACTGTCTTCTGAAGGTTTAATCACCGCAGATATAATCAAAAAGGCCATGTTCGCGGCCGCAAACGAAACGAACCGGCGCTTTAGTGAAATACCCATGACCTTTTCACAGGTTGGAACTATCGTCGCAAACACCATGCTTCAGACATTCCAGCCGGTTATCCAGATGATCGGCCAGGGCGCCCAGTGGATATATGATAACTGGTCCATTCTTGAACCTGTCTTCTGGGGTCTTGCGGCGGCCGCTGGTGCTTATGCTATCGCCCTGGGCATTCAGACAGCCGCAACGTGGATCGCTACTGGGGCCGCAAAAGCCTTCTTTACAACCCTTTTGTCAAATCCTTTATTCTGGATAGCGCTTGCCGTCGGTACTGTGGTAATGATGATCTACAAATGGGTTGATTCCGTCGGTGGCTTGCGTGTGGCCTGGCTAATTACCTGTAATGCCCTTCTAACCGCCTGGGATTGGGTCAAAATTGGCTTCATGACCGGAGTTTATTGGGTAATGGACCTGTGGAATAAGCTACAGCTTGCCTTTATGACCGCCGGCGTGAATATTGCTAACTTCATGGGCGACATGAAAGCAAACGTCCTGACGATCCTTCAGAACCTGGTCAATGGAGCAATCAGCATTATAAACGGGTTTATATCCGCGCTGAATAAAATCCCTGGTGTCAGTATTGACCTTATCCAGGAAGTAACCTTCGGCACTACGGCCCAGATTGAAAATGAAGCCGCTAAACAGGCCAGGGCGCAGGGCCTGGAAGACTACAGGTCCCAGATAGAAAGTAAGATTGCCGAACGTGACGCAAAACTTAACCAGATGAAGACCGACGCCAGGGCGGCAACGGCACAGCGCCAGGCCGAAATCGCTACCGCAAAAGCTGAAGCCGCAAATAAGAAGGCGGCTGAAAGCGCTGACCTAATAGGTAAGTTCACCGGCGACATTGACAGCGTCGGCACCGTCGGCGAAGTCGGTAAAATCAAAGAAGACGTTAATATCGCCGAAGAAGACCTTAAATTCCTTCGCGACGTGGCCGAAATGCGCTATACGCAGAACCTGGTCACATTAACCCCGCAGGTCATACTTGACGGGGTCCAGATCAGCGAAAAGGTCGACGTTGACGAAGTTATTAACAGGATTGAAGCGAAGCTGGAAGATGAATTCTACGCGGCGGCGGAAGGGGTGTATGCTTAATGTCTTATAAAATGGCTTTGATTATCGAAGGGCGGGAAATTTCTATTCCCGTCCTTCCTGAAAAACTGACTGTAAAGGCCGCTGGGAAGAACGAAAGAACCACGGTTTTAGAACTTGGCGAAATCTATATCCTGCGGAAAAAGGGCCTTCGTGAAGTGGCCTGGGAATCGTTTTTCCCTGTAAATAACGCGCCTTATGTTACCGGCACAATTAGGGAACCGATTGACATAGTTAGAGCAATCGAAAATTCGCGCGATACGCCTTCCCCTATCCGCTTTATACTGGTTGGAACAGACCTGGATATAAATATCCGTTTCGGGATCGAATCTTTCGAATACGACGAACGGGCCGGAGAAGTCGGCGACATCTATTATTCAATTAAACTTGTCGAATGGAAAGATTATTCGCCGAAACGAATAATTCTTCCCCCTGTCCAGGCCGTCCAGGCCGTCGCCGTGAAATCGGTCCAGGCTAAAGAACCGGCGCGTCCTGGAACCCCGCCACCAGCAAAAACCCATACAGTGGCAAGGGGTGACAGCCTTTGGGCGATCGCTAAAAAATATTATGGGGACGGAAGCCGTTATCCAGAGATATACAACGCCAATAAGGCGATCATTGACGGCCGCAATAAAGGAACCGGAAATCCGAAGTACACTATTTATCCAGGTCAGGTGTTTACAATACCATGATCAGCATTTATTACCAGAATATTAAGACTGGGGCCGCCCATGATATTACTTCCCTTGTGTCTTCGGCGAAATGGTCAACGAAGCGGGCCGGTTCCCCTGCTTCTTTAGAATTGACGGTTATTGCCGACGAAGACGTTGTCTGGGATCATGGCGGGATAGTTACGCTTAAAGAAGAAAACACCGGCTTATTTTACGGCTATGTTTTCAAGCTATCCCAGTCCCATAAAGGCGAAATATCAGTCACAGCCTACGACCAGACAAGGTATTTGAAGAATAAAGATACTTACGTCTTCGAAGGGAAGCGGGCAGACGAAATCGCGGCCAAAATTGCGGCTGACTTTCAGATTAAGACCGGAAAACTGGCTAATACCGGCTATGTTATTCCTTCCCTGGTAGAAGATAACCAGACCCTTTTTGACATCATTCTGAAGGCCCTGGACCTGACGCTAATCAATACCGGCAAAATGTTCTATCTTTGGGACGACTTCGGGAGCCTTCGAATATCAGATGTCGCGGAATCGAAGCTGGACCTTTATATCGGGGATTCAAGCCTGGCGACAGGTTACACTTATTCGTCGGATATTGATTCCGAAACCTATAACAAAATTAAGCTGGTCAGAGATAATAAAGAAACTGGCAAGCGCGACGTTTATATCTTCCAGGATTCTAACAATATGAAATTCTGGGGCGTCCTGCAAAACTTCGAAATCGTGGACGAAAACCTTAACGAAGCGCAGATCAAAGAACGCGGCGACAAGATGATTGAACTTTATAACCGGCCAAAAAGGACATTTGAAGTCAGCGCCATTTCTGATCTTTCGGTTCGCGCCGGCCGCGCCGTGTTTATCGGTATTTCCGAAATCGGCGTTAAACAGTTCTTTATTATCGACGAAGCCAGCCACGATCTACTAAAGGGGACCATGTCCCTTAAATTAAAGGTGGTGTGATATGGGACTTTTGGACACTATGAAGAAAGTCGCGGAGCAGACCGGCCAGGCCGGAGTTCCGACGGCTTTTTTATTTGGGACGGTTACTTCAACCAGCCCGCTTGTGATCCGTGTCGATAACCGGTTCAATATCGGAGAAAAACAGATCGTCTTAATGAAGCAGTTCATGGCTGGAGAGTACCAGACGCATAAACACACTGTCCCACAGCACAGCACGGAAACGGCCAGTAACCACAGCCATGACGTCCAGGCTTTACAGACTACACAGGAAGTCTATAACGGTCTTGCTGTCGGTGATAAGGTCGTTTTATTGAGAAATCAAGGCGGACAGGAATTTCTTGTCCTGGGAAGGGTGTGATCTTATGGCATTGATACCGAACGCGGTACCGATCACAATCGGCCAGGACGTCGAAGTTATCGAACAAAAAGACATGACGTCCAGGACTTACAAAATAAACTTTGCTACCGGACGCGTCGGCGGGTTTGTTGACGGGACCGACGCCATGAAGCAGGCAATTCTTAAAATAATTCAGTCAGAGCGCTTCCAGTACCTGATATATTCCTGGAATTATGGAATTGAAATGAATTCAATCGCAGGCAAAAGCTATCAGGTGATAGCAAGTGAAATCAAAAGAGTTATTCGGGAAGCGCTTTTGGAAGACCGGCGAATTACAGACGTTTATAACTTCAAAATCAGCCAGGTTAATAAAAGAACTATGGCCGTCGAATTTACAGCGTCAACCGTGTTCGGTGAAGTGGATATTGAAACGGAGGTAAGCGCGAATGTATGAAAATATGACTTTCGAAAATATCATGGAACGCTGTTTGGCGCGTGTCCCTGATACCGTGGACAAGCGCGAAGGTTCTGTTATTTATGACGCTATCGCACCGGCGGCCGCTGAACTGGCAAACTTATATATCGAACTTGGAACCATAATGGACAGGGCCTTTCCTGATACGGCAACCGACGTCGATCTAACAAAGAAGGCCCAGGAAAGGGGCGTATTTCGCCAGCCTGCCACTTACGCGGTCCGCAAAGGTTACTTTGAGAACAGCCAGGGCGGCAGTCTTGATATTCCGCTGGGGACCCGTTTTTCTGACGGCAATATCAATTACAGGGTTACCGAGAGGATTGCGGCCGGCCAATATAGATTAGTCGCAGAAACGGCCGGAACGATCGGCAATGAGTATTTCGGGAACTTATTCCCGATTGATTTTATCGAAGGATTGGCCGCGGCAACACTAGCCGACGTTCTTATCCCTGGCGAAGACGAAGAAACGGACGAAGCGTTAAGGGAAAGGTATTACGAAACCCTTAAAAGCCAGGCGTTCGGCGGCAATATTGCCGATTATCGAAACAAAGTCAAGCTGATCCAGGGTGTCGGCGACGCGAAGATTATCCCTGTCTGGAATGGTGGCGGGACCGTGAAAGTTGTTCTGATTGATAGCGAATGGTCCGTTCCTTCCCCTGAATTTGTCGATTACGTCCAGAACGAAATTGATCCCGTCGGATACCAGGGCCAGGGTATCGGCCTAGCCCCGATCGGCCACGTCGTAACTGTGGCCGCGGTAACCGGTGTTGAAATCGACGTATCCTTTACCCTTACCTTTGACACTGGCTATACCTGGGAAACTGTCCAGGAGGACGTGAAAAACGCGATAAAAAGCTATTTCGTTGACCTGGCGAAATCCTGGGCCGACAGTACGAGCCTTATTGTTCGCGTCAGCCAGATTGAAACTAAAGTCTTGAACGTCGAAGGTGTTATCGACATAGCCGGAACGAAGATCAACGGCGGGACGGCCAATATTTCGCTTGACGCCACTTCTATTCCGGTCCTGGGGGTGGTAACGAATGGAACTGCTTAATTATTGGCCCCAGTATGTTCGCGACCTTGTGGAATTCCAGTGGATAGCAAAAGCAGAACAACCGGAATTCGACAAGGCGGCCCAGGACGTCAGGAACGCGCCACAGGACTTTTTCCTTGTCAGCCTATCAGAATATGGCTGTCAGCGTTGGGAAAGAATTCTGGGCCTTTCTGCGGCCCCTGGTGACACCCTGGAAACAAGACGTCAAAGAATACTGCTTAAATATCTGGATCAGCTTCCTTACACTTACAGGCGGCTTTTGCAGTACCTGGCTTCAATCAGCAGTAACTTCAAGGTAACCCTGAATAATGACGCCTACGAACTATTTATCCAGATTTTATTAACAGGTTATCCACAGCGGGACGCTTTGGCCGCTGTCCTGGGGCGAATGATCCCCGCTAACCTTGTTCTAAAAATGCAGACGCAGATTCCACAGGCTATTTTTCGGCCGGCTTTGGCCGTGTGTTCTGCGACTGTAACGATCAATAAGCATGAACACATTCCGCAAGGAGGTTAAAGTATTATGGCGCGATATAGATCAACCATAACAGACAAAGGAAGCGAAGTCTTGACGAATTTAATCGCCATAGGTTCGCAATTACAGATTACAAGGGCGGCCTGCGGTGACGGCATACCGGAAGTAAGTCCGAACACGTTAACCGCGCTTGTTTCGCCGATAACGGTTGACACCCAGGTTCAGGCAAAACAGTTTATACCAGGTGATCCTTCGATTATGAAGATACCTGTTCAGGTGACAAACGCCGGCCTTGAATCTGAAGTCTGGGTCAGGGAAATAGGTATATTCGCCCTTGACGAAAATAACCAGGAATTCCTTTTTGCTTATTCCTGGCTGGATGGTGAAGACAGCGACAACGTCCTTCCTGCAACGTCTTTCTTGGAAGACCCAGACAGTCCAGCCGACACGGTCCATATTCACGACGTGGCCCTGTTGGTTACCAACCAGGAAAACAGTAATATAACAATCCAGGTCGGCGCGTCTTCTTTCGTGACTACCGCCCAGATGATCGCCTATTCGGCGCCGCTTGTTCATACTCAACCGGCGGGGACGGTTATCGAATCGACAGGCCAGACTGTGGAAGAAACCCAGCGCCGACAGGACTTTGACATAGAAGCGATTAAAGAACAGCTTGACACTGGCTTTGTGGGAACTACTGTAACCCATACCTTTGCCCCTTCCCAGTTACCCTATTGGAAAGGTTATGACGGGACGGGACTTCCGGAAGGGGTCCTGGACACGGCAAGCAACAAGCTGTATCTATGATCCGCTTTGCCAGCACACCGGCGGAAACTTCCTGTCTTATTTCTTCGCTATTTACCGAATTACGGCCTATCTGTGGCCGTTGCGATAATGATAATGTCGTCCTCTGCGGTATAACTTACGAAGGCGAAGAACAGACCATTATCCTTCGTGATTATGGGTTTGATTATTCCGGCCGGCGTGAAACTATCGACGCAATAAGGGGGCGAAGATGTATCTATGGGGACAAGACGGAATTATCAGCGGAAGGTAAGCAAGGACGACAACCATTTGCAAATACTTCCGGTGGCGGCAGACCTGATCGACTACACGTTGAACCTTACGGATAATAAAAACCACTTCCCGAAGAAGATCAGGTTTACCATAGTCAATCGAATTCAGGAAAGGGTCCTCTCTATTTATGAAAAACTGCTGGAAGCGAACGAAATATTCCCTATCCGCAACGAAACGGACAGGATCAGAAGATTAGAACTTCAGCGGGCCGCGCTGACCGACTGCAAAATGTTACTATTCTATATCGAACTATCAAGGAAGCGCGGTTATATAGACAAAGGGTCCTTTGAATACTGGACAAAGAAAACTTTGGACGTGAAATTCATGTCCGCCGCCTGGTATAAAGCGGAGCAGGAAGCGGCCGAAAAAGCGGCGTCCGCCCCTGAAGAAAACCAGTAACGGCGGATTTTGAATTTAGGGTATGCCCTGTACCCCGAACGCCGGCAATTCGAACAACGCGCGGAATGTCAACACGGACGGCACGCTGAACAACAACAACGCGTACAACGGCAACAGGGGCGTTCGGCCGGATTTGGAGGAATTCGCGACCGAGTACGGTGAAGAACCCGAAAGCAGAGAACCCCAACAAAGGAGGGCATATCCTTCCCGTATGGGTAAACACAAGATTGCTGACGTCAAGGCTTCGGCGGACGGCGCCTTGACTATAAGCGGCAAGGAGGTTTTTATTTTGCACGAAGACCACACTTCGCTTTCTGACTTTGAGCGTATGGCAGACTTTAATAACCTTTACGCGGCCTACCTGGACGCCAGGAAAGGCAAGCGCTGGAAACTTGCCGTCGCACGGTTCGAAGTGAACGTCCTTGAAAATATAACCTATATTCACTATATGCTGACCACGAAGAAGTATAAATTAAGCCCTTATAACTGCTTTATGGTCCACGAACCGAAGGAACGACTGATTATGTATAATTCATTTCGCGACAAAATCGTCCAGCATAGCCTTTGCGATAACGTCCTGGAACCACGGCTTCAGAAGACCTTTATTCTGGATAATTACGCCAGTCAGAAAGGCAAAGGCACACACTTTGGACTTGGCCGTCTGAAAAAGTTTATGCGTGATTATTACCGGCATTACGGGGCGGACGGCTGGGTCCTGAAGTGTGATGTTAAGAAATATTTTTACTCAATAGACCATGATATTCTAAAGTCGCAGATACGGCGGCATATCCACGATCCGGACGTTCTGTGGCTTATTGACATGATTATTGATTCAACGGAAGGCAAAGGAATTCCGATCGGCAACCATACCAGCCAGTGGTTCGCGGTCCTCTATCTTTCCGGAATGGACCACTTCATCAAAGAACAGCTTCGCATTAAGTATTATGGAAGATATATGGACGACTTCTATCTGATACACCACGACAAAGAATATTTGAAATATTGCCTGTCGGAAATCCTGAAATACGTTGAAAAACTGGACCTGGAACTTAACGGGAAGACTTCTATCTTCCCGCTTTATCAGGGAATCGACTTCCTGGGTTTCAGAACTTATATGACCGAAAGCGGCAAGGTTGTTCAGAAAATCCGCCGTGACAGCAAAAACAGAATCCGAAGGAAGCTGAAGAAATTCAGGAAGCTACTGGACGAGGGCCGGATTGACTTTGAAAACATTCTGGCTTCATATACAAGCTGGACAGGCCATGCCGGACACGGTAACAGTCACCACTTAATAAGGCGCATGGACGAACTGTTCTACAGCTTATTTTCTAAAGAATTGGAGGGTTATCATGGCAAAACAAATATCAACGTTGAACGTTGGCGACGTCGTGAAATCGGTCAATACGAAGTATAACAATAGCGTTATTCGCTTTATCGTCGGCCATAAGACCGCTAACAGGGTGAAGCTGATAACCGAAAAGATTATTACCCTGAAGTGCTTCGACGCGATCGAAGCCAGCAACCCAGACAGCAATCGTAAGCAATACGGAAATAACCGTTACAGCGTGTCGAATATCGACCAATGGCTTAATAGCGCGGCAGGCGCTGGGGCCTGGTACTCTAAAAGGCACGACTACGACGCCCCACCAACAAACGCGAACGTTTGGTCGAATTATAACGAATACGACGCTGAAGCTGGTTTTCTTTCTAACTTCGAAGAAGCCTTCCGGAATGCGATCCTGGATACCACGATCAGGGTTGCAAAGAATACCGTCACCGACGGCGGAGGGTATGAGGACATAACCAGGAAGGTATATTTGCTTTCGAATACCGAAGTCGGCCTGTCTAACGAAAACGGCATTGCCGAAGGTTCGAAATGGGACCTTTTCAGCAACGACAACAGCCGTAAAGCATATCCGACGGCCGAAGCGGTGTCGAGGTCCGAATATACCAATTCAAACCTAAACGCTTCGTCGCCCTGGTACTGGTGGTTAAGAACCCCGTACGCCGGCTATTCGCACCACGCGCGGATTGTCTACACGGACGGCGCGCTGAACAACTTCTACGCGTACTACGGCTACAGGGGCGTTCGGCCGGCTTTGGAACTGGACTCTGGAATCTTGGTATCTGATGTACCGGATACCGACGGAGCTTATATAATCCAGTGGAACCAGCCGCCCACAATCCCGACTTCTATTTCTCACGGAACACCACGCGCCGGACAACCGTTAACCATTACGACAGGCGGGTCCACTGATCCGGAAGGCGACCCGATTAACTATGTTTTTGAAAGGCGCGTCGATACTGGGCCATACGAGCAGATAGACATAACCAGCGAAAAAACCGTTCAGGACATAGTTCCGACTTCCGGAACCAATTACCAGGTCCGCGTTAAAGCCGTCGATTCAAAAGGCGCTGAATCGGGTTACAGAACGGGCGAATCCGTTCCGATCGTGTATAATACCGATCCGGTTATAAGCGGAACAGACGAAAACCTGGGGGCGCACGAAGACCCGCTGACTTATAACTATACCGTCACGGACGCGGAAGCCGCTTCCCAGACGCTAACCGTTACGGAAAAGGTTACGAACGGAGCCGAAACAATAACCCTTCGTACCTTTACCGCGACCAGCGGAGCGACCAACACCGCCGACCTGTCGTCTGTATGGCTTAAACTTCTTCCTGGAACCCATACCCTTACAATCACCGTAAGCGACGGCGCCGGAGGAATGGCCCAGCGTGTGATCACATTCAGCAGGACCGTAACCAGGATCGCCGCTTCCCGTGCCTTTACAACCGACAGCCTGGTTACTAAATGCTTCCTGTCAATTTATCCGTCTGAACGGCCGCTTGATAGCACTTTGCATTGTGAAGTATGTAATAACCCGTTCGACGACGAACCTGTTTGGGAAGACATTACAGCAAAGGTCAACAGGTATGTTCACACGTTCGGAAATAATACGGTTGCCACAAACTACGGCCTGGCTTACAGGTTCTATTTGACAAAGGGAAACCAGCAGATAGAAGTAAGCCAGGTTACAGTTCGTTTCGCCTAAAAGGAGGTTATGAAGATGTTTGATCCTAAAGAATGCGAACACGTCCCGAAGGAACAGAAGCAAAATGAAAAGGACTTGCTGATTAAACAGCTTTTTGAAGAAAACGAACTTCTGAAAGGCTGTATTATGGAAATCTGCGACGTTGTCTTCGCGGAAGAAATCCCAGAATAGGAGGAAGCGCAATGTCTAAACTTGTTCAACTCTACGTCAAAGAAATAAAGGCCGGCAATATCACGCTGGAAGAAGTCCCCGCCGGCCTTAAAAGCAAAGTCGAAGCCGCACTTGCTGAAGAAAATAATTCACAGGAAAACGGGGTGGCCTAAATGCGGGCCACCGTTTTCATATACCTTGTAAGAATAATCTTTGGAAAGGAGGCTTTCGAAATGCTTGTTCGCCTGTATGCCGGCGAAATCATTCTGGGGAAAATCCAGCTTGAAGACGTGCCGAAGGGCCTTTATAAGCGTGTCTACGAATACCTGGTAGACATGGGTTATATTGAGCCTGAAGCACCAGAAGCCGAGTAAAACGGCAAAAAGATTATGACCCCCTGGGGAATTCCAGGGGGTCGTCTTTTGCCCAGAAAGGAAGTGAAGTCTATGTCTTATACTGCGTCGGGCCTGGTCGACTATGTCAAAAAGGCCCTGAAAATGAATACCGTCTATATGTGGGGCGGGATCATGCGCCTTGTAACCGAATCCTATATTTCGGGCAGGGCGAATCAATATCCGTCCTGGTACACGCCAGCACGCGTCGCAAAATTCCGCGCACTAATCGGTAAAGATTATTACGGCGTCGACTGTGTCGGTCTAATTAAGTCCTATTACTGGGGCGGCGTCGGTTCAAAGAACTATAAAGCCGAAACTGATAAATCCGCGAACGGTATGTTCCAGGCGGCAACCGAAAAGGGTCCTATCAACACCCTTCCGGAAATCCCTGGCGTTTGCGTATGGCTGGACGGCCATATCGGCGTCTATATCGGTAATGGACTGGTGATTGAATCGACAAACAACACCAGATTTGGCGACGGCGTTTGCCAAACGAAACTATCAGATCGCAACTGGACCCACTGGCTTAAATGCCCTTATATCGAATATGAGGATCAGTCCCCTTCTGACGGTCCAAAAGCAACAGTCGGAACCGAAGAACAAAAAACATTTATTAACAAGATCGGTCCTATGGCTATGGTCGACATGAAGGCGACCGGAATCCTGGCTTCCCTGACAATAGCCCAGGCGATCCTTGAATCCGGCTGGGGTAAATCTAAACTGGCAACGGAAGCGAATAACCTGTTCGGAATTAAGGGGACCTATAACGGCCAGGGGTACACCTGCAAAACCCAGGAATGGGACGGTTCGAAGTTTATCACCGTCGAAGCGACATTCCGAAAATACCCGTCCTGGGCCGAATCGCTGGCTGATCATTCAGACCTGTTTAATCGCCTGGATAGATACAAAAAACTTCGCGGCCTTACCGACTACAAACTGGCCTGTAGATATGTTTATGAAGCCGGTTACGCCACTGATCCAGGTTACACGGATAAACTAATCAACCTAATTGAGAAGTATAACCTAACCGCCTGGGACATAAAACATGAAAATTCTTCCGGTACTGGTCCCAGTGAGCAGAAGCCTTCAGAAACGGTTTATATCGTGCAAAAAGGCGACACCTTATCCAAAATAGCGGCGGCTTATGGGACTACCTATCAGGTATTGGCCGAATATAACGGGATCGCAAACCCGAACATTATTCACGTCGGACAGAAAATCAAAATCCCATCCGGCAATACCGGAGGACCGCCGGCGAAAACCTATAAGACCTATACGGTCAAAAAAGGCGATAGCTTATGGGCGATCGCACAGAAAGAACTTGGAAACGGGTCCAGGTGGCCCGAAATTCAAAAACTGAATGGCCTATCCGGAACTACAATCTACGCCGGCCAGGTTCTAAAAATACCGGTTTAGTCGGAAGCGGGGTGAATCTATGACAGTAGAATTGACAGTCGTTATTTCGATCGCGTGTACCGTGCTGGGAGCCGCGATCGGATTTGCAACCTTTAGAAAAAACAGAGAAAAAGACGCCGAAGAAGAAGGCAAGGCTGACGGCGTCGTTCTTACAGAAATCGGCTACATAAAAGCCGGAATCGACGACATCAAGCGCAAACAGGACAGACAGGACGAACTTTATATCAAGATTGCCGAACGGCTGACGGCGGTTGAAGCGTCAGCGAAACAGGCACATCTCAGAATAGACAGATTGGAGGGGAAAATATAATGTCTAAAATCATTGAAAAATTCGCCTTGCTGATAAACGTCAAGACCATTGTTACCTTTGTCGTTATTGCGGTCTTTGCTATCCTGGCATTGCGCGGCGAATTCGACGCACAGGCAACAATGCAGGTCGTAACTATGGTAATCGCCTTCTATTTCGGAACCCAGCACGAAAAGAAGGACCCTGGCGGCGACGCCCCTAAAGACTGATAACGTACAATAAAAGCGGACGGGCCTTTATAGCCTGTCCGCTATTTTTATTATCAGGGCGAAACAATCCTGGAAGACCAGAATATCTTCAAAGGGGTTCGCCTTATTTTGCTTTGGTGGAGGGTCGGACTTCAAAGTCGAACCCTTCACCGGATCAGTCGGGAAGCCGCTGTCCTCTATGTTTACGGTACGCGGCCGCCCGCTTTCATCAATGTAGTTATAGGTAATCGTTATATGATCATCATAGACGAAAACCGCTTTAACGAAGACGTCAATAATCAATCGCTGGTATTCCGGATCGTCTATGTCACCACCCTTGAACTGGTTTAGCCAGAAGACAACCTGTTCCCTGGTGACCTTTGGGGTGACTATTTCTTCATGGGTGATCCTGGCTTCCAGGTCCTTTTTCTCTTTCTCCAATTCCAACAAGCGCGCCTGTGTGGATTCTGAAAAGATACCGAGTTCAACAGCCTTTATAAGATTAGCGATAGACTTCTTAACGCCTTCCAGTTCTAATTCAAGAGCGCGAAGGACGCTTCTGTCCCGTTCCTGATTTTGCAGTTCAATAACCCTGTCGGCGATCATTTCGATAACTTCATCAACCAGGACGCGGCGGACGGTTTCTGAAACGACCAGGGTTTCGATCCAGTCTTTACGGACCGGCTTCTTATTACAGCCGCGCCGGCGCTTGGCCTTCGCACACTTATAATAATAATATTTCCTGCCTTTCGTTCTGCTTGTCCCGCTTTCGCCGTTCATATTGGTTCCACATTTACCACAGAACAGCTTTGTTGAAAGTAAATAGTCCATTTTAGCCGCCGCCCTTGCCGGCGCTTTTTTATTTACGGCCAGCATTTCTTGAACCCTTTGGAAAAGGTCTTCGTCTATGATGGCCGGCACGCCGTTTTCAATTACAACGTCGTTCCACTTATAGACGCCGATATATTTTTCATTCCTTAAAATCCTATGAAGACTATTCGGGCCAAACTTATTCCCCCGCGACGTTCGGCAACCGCGATTATTTAATTCGGTGATTATTTCGGTTACCGTCTGTCCGTTGGCGTATCTTTCGAATATTTCCTTGACGATCGCGGCTTCCGCCGGATCGACAACGAACTTCTTGTCAGGTCCTATTTTGTAACCCAGCGCTATATTCCCGCCGGTGACCTGGCATTTTAACGCGCTTTCCTTCATGCCGCGCTTAATGTTCTGGGAGAGGTTAGCGGAATAATATTCGGCCATTCCTTCCAGCATTGATTCCAGGATAATACCTTCCGGCGTATCAGATATATTTTCTTTGGCCGATATAACCCTGACGCCATTCTTCTTCAGCTTTGCCTTATATATAGCGCTGTCGTATCTGTTCCGCGCGAAACGGTCCAGTTTCCAGACGATCACCGCTTCAAACTTCCCGCTTTCGCTGTCTGCTATCATGCGAAGAAAATCTGGGCGCTGATCAGTTCTTCCGGTTAAGGCGCGATCTGTGTAAACGCCTACAATGTTTATGTTATTTCGTTCCGCAAACTCATAGCATTCGCGAAGCTGACCTTCGATAGACTGGTCTGTCTGGTCAGGCCCTGGCGAATACCTGGCATAGATAACCGCGTTCATAGCTTCCTTTCCCTCTTTTTCTTTTTAGAGGAATAGGCGGCCATAGCTTCAATAAATATCTTCTTAACTGCTTTATAGTCCAATTCCATAGAATAGTCGGTATTTGGATCAATATGCTGATCATCAAAACTAATTTCATCTTCCGGATCATAAGCAATGGTTGTACAGCGACACCCTTCATGTAACGGCGGATAATTAACGCCGATACGCGCGGCACTAATCGGAAAATGCTTGCCGTCAAGTGCTGAACATAACGGGCAGGTCCGTTCGTCCGAAGTAGCCATAAATTCATATTCTTTATAACCGCCTTTTATGTACATTTCAAGATCATTAGTCGCCAATAACAACACCCCCTCTTGACCGCTTCGGCGGTCTTTTTTATTTGTTTTGCTTTTCTTTCAATTCATTAGCGAAAACAAGCACTTTTGCCTGATTCATGGCATTAAGTTCAGCAAATATGTTCAAGAGTTCTATTTCATTAGCGGTCAAAAATCTTTCTGACCCGTTGATAATAGTTACCGGCGCATGAGCGTGTCCAATAATTCCGTTATTTGTATGAACATTACCCGTCACAACTTCCTGTCCTCCAGCAAGATAGTCAACTGACACCCCTATTATTTCAGCCGCTTTAATCAGGTTAGGTCCTTTAGGTTCGGTTTTCCCGTTCGCCCAATCTGAAACTGTCGACGCAGAAACCCCCAGTTTTTTAGCTAATTCCTTCTGACTTATCCCTTTTTGTTTTGCCACCAAAACAAGTCTTTCTCCTGGCTTCACTAAACACACCACCTTAACTAAAAAAATTCGGTTAATACTATTGACAATTCAAGTAAACCGAATTATAATAAGGTTAACCCTATGAAATTAGGGCAAACAAAATCAGCCAACAGAAAAGCAAACATCTGTCGGATTCGGTTTAACTTATAAAATAGGTCTTCATCAACTCTATTATATAAGTAAACCGAAGTAAAGTCAACAGAAAGGAGGTTAAAAAATGGAAAAATACCTGACCTGTGAGCAGGTCGCCGAAAGATACGGCGTCAAGGTTATAACCGTTTGGGCCTGGATACGGGAAAAGAAATTGCCGGCAATCAGGATCGGCAAAGGTTACCGTATCAGACCCGAAGACCTGGAGGCTTTCGAAGCGGCCAGGAAGACAAAATAAGGGGGTTTGCGCATGGGACAAGTACGGTCGATCAAGATTCCGGACCACCAGCTTAACCGCCTGGCCCAGCATTTAATTGACGTCATTCCCGAATATTTCAAAAATCCGGCCAACCAGATCCGGTTCGAAGAATGGGAGATTCAAAACAATTGTGAAGGGAGGAAAAAACGTGAGGTCAAGCAAGTGTAATCGTTGCGGCCGGACTTTGAAAAATCCGGTTTATATGGAAATCGGATATGGCAAAGTCTGCGCCGCCAAAATGGGAATTTCGGTTCCATCAAAGAAACGCGTCGACGACGTTGAATGCGTATTTAATCCTTACAACATGGAGGATGAGTAAGATGTCTGCCAAGTGTGATATGTGCGGAAGAGTGTTCGGGTATTTCGCCTTCCTTATGTTCTTTCTCATGTACGGGACTGTTGGAGCGGTTGAATGTGACACGCTTCCCCTTTTCGAAGGAACTATCAGGTCAATAATCTTCCTGGCCTTGTGGGTCCTCTTTACTTACCTGGCCGGAGGGTTTGAAGAATATTCGGAAAGGGGGGGACAAGCAGTATGAAGTACAAACCGAAGACGCTTACACCTGTTCAGGTCGCGCAGGTCGTCAAAGCCCTTCTGCTTCTGGGCGAAGAATATATCACTGTTGAAGCAGTAGAAAAAGACCGCTACGCAATCACCACAAAGCGCAACGGTCCTAACCCTAAAGAAAAGAATTAAGTTTTATTTCATTCTATCGAATTAAAGGAGGTTTTTCAAGTGTTGAATCTATATGATACCGAAGCCGTAAAGGCTTTCATCTTCGATATTCTGGTCGAAAACCAGGAACTTAAAAAGCAATTACAAACCGCCCAAACTTCTTCTGATATGTGGTTTATGGACTACCAGACACAAAGAGATCGCGCCGATAAGGCCGAAGCACGCGTCTCCGAATTGGAACAGCAGATCGCAAAGCTGACCGCCGGCCAGACCCAGGAAGGGGGCAAGGACAATGATCATAACGAATAAATTCAACCTTCCCGCCCCTTTTGTCAGCCTGGCCCAGCGTGATTATATTTACGAGCCTAACGAATACCGCGTCACTTCCCTTTTGAAAGGGGTCAGGGAAACGATCCTGGAACGCAGGCATGGCGACAAGATCGAACGTGACGTATCGGATATGGTCTGGCTGTTGTTCGGAACCGCCGTCCATTCCGTTCTTGAAAGGCACGAGGAAGGCGAACACGAACTGAAGGAAGAACGCATTAAAATTCCTTTTGGTAATTATATTCTGTCCGGTCAGTTTGACCTTTATAACGACAAAACAAAAATAGTTACCGACTACAAGACCGCTTCGGTCTGGAAGATCATATTTGGAGATTTTGAGGACTGGCGCCGTCAACTTCTTATTTACTGCTATATGTTACGCAAGATCGGATTTGACGCCCAGGGCGCCCAGGTGGTTGCCTTTCTAAAGGACCACAGCAAGCGCGACGCTAAAATCAAGGCCGATTATCCGCCTTATCCTGTCCAGACTGTAAAGTTTACCTTTACCGACGCTGACTTTGCCGAGTGTGAAGAATGGCTGACAGCTAAATTCAAGGAAATCGCGGCCGCTGAAAAACTACCAGACGACGAACTTCCGATCTGTACGCCAGAAGAAAGGTTTAACAGCGGCGACAAGTTCGCGGTTATGAGAAAAGGCCGTAAGACCGCCCTTCGCGTCCTTGACAGCATGGAGGAAGCTAAACAATGGATGTCCGAAAATGGCGGCGACGAAATTCAGGTCCGCCCTGGTGAGGACAAGAAGTGTATTGATTACTGCGCGGCTTGTGAATTTTGTAATTACTACAGGGAAAAGGTGGTGACCGGTAATGGCGGAAGTAAAGCAGTTTGAAATTCCTTTGCTGTCTGCCAAAGACGTCGAATGTCGTGTTCAGAGTGTCAGCAAGAATAAAGCCGGCCGCGTCGGCGCTGTGTTGCTGATTTATAAAGACGCCCGCGTCGATATGCGGATTCTTGACCAAGTCTTCGGACCTTCCAACTGGCAAAGAACCCATGAGGTTATAAACGGGAACCTGTTTTGTAATATCGACATCTGGGACGACACGAAGAAAGCCTGGATCAGAAAACAGGACGTCGGAGTCGAGAGTAACACAGAAAAGGAAAAAGGCCAGGCTTCAGACGCTTTTAAGCGCGCTGGCTTCAACGTGGGGATCGGCCGTGAACTTTATACCGCCCCTTTCATCTACGTTGAACTTGCGGATTCTGAATATTACGTCGAAAGGCAAGGCCAAAAGGAAATTTACAGATGTTTTCCGAGTACGCGCTTTTCTGTGGCCCATATCGGCTATAACGACCGCCGCGAAATATCAGAACTGGTTATTGTAGACCGAAACGGCAATGTCAGGTTTGATATGAACGCCCAGAAAACAACCACAAACGCGCCAGGACCTTCAGCTAATACAAACGCCCAGGCAGGAAGACAAACGGCCCAGCAGGCCCCACAGGGAGCGTCCAGCGGCCCCGTTTGCCCTGAATGTGGTGGTCCCATATCTTCAGCCGAACAGCAGTATTCCATGAAGAAGTATGGCCGCGAATTGTGCCGTTCCTGCCAGAAGAAGGTTTAAGGGGTTTCCTGTTAGTCGAAAGGGGGTGTATTTTGTGCCAAACAGGATAATCAAAGAATCAATATGCAGAAGCGAAAACATAAATCAGCTTTCGGCAGGAGCGGAAGTCTTCTTCTATAGGCTTATTGTGAATTGTGATGATTATGGCCGGTTTTCAGCCGATCCGGACCTTCTGGCTTCGCTTCTATACCCACGGAAAAGGTCCTTAAAGACTTCTACGGTTAAAAAATGGCTTAATGAGGTCGCGAAGGCCGGACTGATCATAATCTACGAAAACGGCGGCGAAACATTTATCCAGGTCAGAACATGGGACAAGCACCAGCAGATCAGGAATAAACGCAGTAAATATCCGGCACACACTGACCCAGATAGTAATGTGTTGGTAGATGTATTCAACGGAAATCATTTGATAGCAAATGATAGCAAATGTCCCCGTAATCCAATCCAATCCAATCCAAATAAGAATCCAATCCAATCCGAATCGCCTGACGGCGAAGGGGTGGTTTCTGGTTTTGATTTGTTCTGGTCTGCTTATCCGAAAAAAGTCGGCAAGAAAGACGCTGTTAAAGCCTGGAATAAGATTAACCCAGATGAAAGTCTGGTTAAGGCCATTATCGAAGGGGTTGAACGCTGGAAAGGAACTGAACAATGGAACAAAGACGGCGGCCAGTTTATTCCCTATCCGGCGACCTTCCTTCGACAAGAACGCTGGAATGATGAAGTCCAGTCGATTGCCCCTAAACAGCAGGCACCGGCTGAAAAGAATTACGACGACGACGAAGACTTTCTTTCTACCTAAAGGGGTGATGGTATGAATGAGGTTATGAACAAGCTGGTCGCCGCAAGTCTTCAGAACCGTAATGAAGACGACTACCTGGACGAAGAAGGTTTCCTTGTGTGCGGTAAGTGCCACACCAGGAAACAACAAGACATAACCCTTCCAGCATTCGGGGACCGGTCCGAAAGGGTTGTTCGTGTCGGAATAGCTTGCGAATGCAGGAAGAAGGAAATTGAAGCAGAACGCGCGGCTGAAGAACGAAGACAATTCCTTCAGCGAATGGAAGTCCTTCGCCGTGACGGGATCACCGATCCGGCGTACTTACAATACACCTTCGACCAGGACGATAACCGGAACCCAGAGGTTTCCGAAGTCTGCCGGCGTTACGTCGAGAACTGGGACGAAATGTTTAAGGATAATATCGGAATCCTGTTTTATGGCGGTGTCGGGACCGGAAAGTCCTTCCTGGCTTGTTGCATAGCAAACGCGCTTATAGAAAAGCTGGTTCCGGTTAGTGTTACGAATTTTCCGCGGATTTTGAATAAACTTCAGGGTTTCGGGTTCGGTGAAGAACGTCAGGAATTCATTGACAAACTACAGCGTTATAAATTGCTGGTGATTGATGATTTGGGCGTGGAGCGGGACACTTCGTATTCTACCGAACAAGTCTACAACGTAATTGACACCAGGTCCAGGTCCGGAATGCCGTTGATCATTACAACGAACCTGTCAATGGACGACTTAAAGAACCCGTCTTCCCTGGGCCACGCACGGATATATGATCGCGTCCTGGAAATGTGTCCTATTCGGCTAAAGCTGGTCGGGGAATCCAGAAGGACAACAATAGCGAACGAACGTAGAGATAAAGCCAAAAAACTTCTTGGTCTGAAATGAAAGGGTGTGAAGAATTGCGCTGTAAACTGACTATCCCTGGCCTTCTGCCAGGTTTGAACGAATATATCGAAGCCGAACGCGGCAAAAAAGGCAAGTACAAAGCGGCGTCTATGAAGAAGCAAGCTGAACACGTTATCGGCTTTATGATAAAATCCCAGCTTCGCGGCGTCCGCTTCACCGGACCGGTGGTTATACATTACACCTGGATAGAGCCTAACAAAAGGCGTGATAAAGATAATATTGCCTTTGCAAAGAAATTTATTCAGGACAGCCTTGTCCAGATGGGCGTCCTGGAAAACGACGGCTGGAAACACATTGAATATTTTACAGACAGCTTCGCCGTAGACCCCAAAAATCCACGGGTTGAAGTGGTAATCGAAGATTATGAAGGAGGTAAACCTTGTTATGAGCGTAAAGGTAAAAATTAAGCACCTGAAACCTGGTACTGTTTTCAATGCCGGCCCCGTGGCCGTTAGAGTTCTGGAACATTTTGCAGACGGTAAAACCCTGGTGATAGCTGATGAATGTATCGCCGACCGGCCATTTACCTGCCAGCCTTTTAAGCCTAACCGGCCTGAAGACTGGAAAGCGAACAACTGGCGGACAAGCACCCTTCGCGCCGATCTGAACCGTGACTTCCTGAATAGTTTTGACGAAGCCGGCGGCCCGATCCTGTCGGAAAATATCATTCCGGCAGAATGGGACCTTACCGACAGCGCCGGCAATAACACTTACGGAAGTGTTACTGACAAAATCGGCCTGCTAACTGAAGCTATGTTCAGGAAGTACAGCGAACAGGGACTTCTTGACCTGGACGACTGGTGGTGGCTTATAACCCCGTACGCCGGCCTTTCGTGCAACGCGCGGATTGTCCACACGGACGGCACGCTGGACCACAGCTACGCGTCCTACGGCGACAGGGGCGTTCGGCCGGCTTTGTATGTGGAATCTGAAATCGAAGTCGAACTGGAAGAAGACGAAGTCGACCTTTCCCCTTCCGCCCTGCTTGAAGGCTTCACAACGCGCCAGCTTGTGGAAGAACTGTTCAGGCGAATAGGCACGGAAAAGGAGGTTATCGAAGATGATAACGACTTCTGAACTTAAAGCCAGGGTCGAAAAAGAAGTCGGGACTGAAATATGTCCCGTCTTCTTCCAAAAGGCCGAAAACTACGCACGCCGCAAACTGAACCTGGCAAATGAGCGCGCCGGCCGGAAGTATGGTGAAGACGGTTACGGCGACGAATACCTGGTTCTACTTACGGCCGACACAGTCCGCGAAATGGCATTTTCGGAATATACCCTTATTCGGTCAATGGAAATTATGGCGGCCAGAGCCGCAGCTACGGAAGGAGGTTTCGCGAATGAATAAAACAAAAATTGACTGGGCGACTATGTCCTGGAACCCTGTCACTGGCTGTCTTCACGATTGCCCTTATTGCTATGCGCGAAGAATCGCACAAAGGTTCAGCGGCCTTGATGGCGTCGGATCAGATGGCCTTCTGGAATTATCTCAACGCCGCGACCATGCCTTCCCTGCTGGATTTATGCCTACTTTCCACAAATACAGACTTGATGAACCGGCAAAGAAAAAGAAACCACAGGTTATATTTGTCGGGTCCATGTGTGATCTATTTGGCGACTGGATTCCTGATGGGTGGATATTGAGGGTATTTGAAGCCTGTAAAGAAGCCCCTCACCATAGATATTTATTCCTGACAAAGAATCCAGAACGATACCTAAACCTATATTACAAAGGCAAACTTCCCGAACAATCTAACTTCTGGTATGGGACAACTATCACGAATCAGGTCGATTATGAAAGGGTCTGGCGAAGACTGGGCAATCTTCCACTGACTTACAATATTTATTTCAGTATTGAACCAATACATGGCGAAATAAATCTGGGGTTCATGCCGCCGTGGATCATTATCGGAGCAGAAACCGGAAGCAGGAAAGAAAAAAAAATCCCGAAGCGAGAATGGATTGAAAGCATAGTCCTTGCTTGCACAGAAGAAGCAGTTTTTATGAAAGAAAGTCTTCGCTCGGTTTGGGGCGACAACCTGATTCAAAAATATCCCTGGTAAGGTGGTGTTATATATGCAGAAAATAACAGCCAGGGATATAACAAAGGCCCTGGCGAAGCGACATAAGGAAGATATGTTTTTTACGGAGGTCAAGAACGGTCCGACGCAGACGGTGGCGCACCATAGCAAAATCGACGCGCTGGCGATAAAAATATCCTGGACACACTTCGGGATCACCGGTTACGAAATAAAGGTCAGCCGGTCAGACTTCCTTCGTGATGAAAAGTGGCGCGCTTATCTTCCAATGTGCAACCAGCTTTATTTTGCCGTTGCGCCTGGCGTTTGCGACGTTGAGGAAATACCCGACGTTTGCGGCCTGGTGGTTATGAATTCGAAAGGCGGAATCAGGACCGTTAAAAAGGCGCCCTGGCGTGATATAGAACCGCCCGTCGAAATGTTCAAATATCTGATGTTTACATACATTGGAGCGCTACACAGGGCGGAAAAGAACTATCCACGCCATGAAAGGCTTTTACCGAACGAACGCCTTGAACTTTGCAAAATGTACCTGGAAGATAAGACGAATATGCGGGAAATAGGACGCCTGGTAAGCCGGAAACTTGAAAGCGAAATGTATGAACTACGGCGAAAGGCCGAACGCCTGGACTATATCGAAAAAGACGAAGAACGGGCCGACAGGGTTCTTTCGAAGATATGTCAGGCCCTGGGTGTTACTTCATACTACAACAAGGGCGAAAGGTGTCTGGAAGCCATTGAACAGATGAAGCGGTCCGGAGGATTGACCCAAAGTATGATAAACAAAATCCAGCAGATTAACCAGTTATCAGGGGCGCTTCTGGAATCGGTCAGGAATACTTTATTTGATAACCGAAAAGCACAGGTATAAGCACAGAAATATTTTCAATCCTGGGCGCACAGGACGCCGCAGGAACGACGAAAACAACCGAGGACGACCAAATATATTACCGAGCAAAAACGAAGCCCTT
>ERZ795062.426-NODE-426-length-36341-cov-6.711376_pt1 | contig 36341 bp, 26 predicted proteins | sample MGYA00375146_ERZ795062 | MGnify/ENA primary metagenome ERZ795062 (study PRJEB30191, sample SAMN05720281) | activated sludge metagenome | isolation source: Anaerobic digester | place: USA | collected 2015-07-16 ...
GAAAAGTCCATAAATACTTCATCTATAGAATATACATGAATATCTTCCGGAGATATGTATTTTAAATATATGCTGAATATCTCTGTGCTGACAGCCATATATTCCGCCATCTGAGGCGGAGCAGCAATATAGGAAAGCTTGAGTGAAGGATCTCTTTCAAGGGCTTTTATGTCATATGATTCACCTGTAAATCTGTGACCAGGTGCATTTATGAGACGATCAGCATTAATCTCTTTGACACGCTGAACTACTTCAAACAGACGGGAACGGCCAGCAAGTCCATAGGATTTTAAAGAGGGAGAAACGGCCAGACAGATTGTTTTCTCTGTTCGGGAGATGTCAGCTACGACCAGATTGGTAGAGAGAGGGTCGAGGCCCCGCTGGGTACACTCCACAGATGCATAAAATGATTTTAGATCGATCGCGCAGTAGATTTTATTCTGTGACATATATTTTATTACTCTCCAATTCTCCTTTAGAATAGATTGCTACAATTATGTATGTATTATAAGAATAAAAGTATTATAACATAAAAACAAACATATTTTTGCCTTTCAAAAATATTTATAAGTGGCTAGATGTTAATATGTTAATATGTTAATATGATTGTACATTTGAAAGCACCGGCATATAATGTAGCCAGTGTAGGTGCTCTAGTTTAGGTGTTCTATTTATAAGTGTTTTATTTATGGATGTTTTGTTTAATAGAAGTTGAAGTTTCGTTGCCAGAACAACATAAAATGTTTATTTCGGGTAGTATTTTAGTTAAAGAATATTAGAAAACGAAGCAGAATACGATTGAAAAGGAGCGATAATATGGTCAATCCAAGAAAAGCAGCTATTGTTGGTTTAGGAAATGTAGGTGCATCAATTGCTTTTGCACTTATGCAGGAAAATCTATACAGTGAACTGGTGTTAATCGATTACAACAGAGATAAGGCTGAGGGCGAGGCAATGGATCTATCAGATGGTCAACCCTATGTAGGTTCTATAAATATTCATGCCGGAGATTATTCGGAAGTTGGAGACTGCGCACTTATAGTCATTACAGCCGGTGCAGCTCAAAAACCTGGCGAGACCAGACTGGATCTTATCACAAAAAATACAAAGATAATAAAGTCAGTTATTGATGAAATCAAGAAAACTGATTTTGCAGGAATACTTCTGGTAGTTGCCAATCCTGTGGATGTGCTAACAAGAGAAGCGCAGAGGCTCTCAGGATATCCTGAATCAAAAGTGATCGGAAGTGGTACAGTTCTGGATTCTGCTAGACTTAAGGATGAGATATCCAGACACCTTTCGGTAGATGCCAGAAATGTTCATACAATGATAATAGGAGAACATGGTGACAGCGAGGTCCCGGTATGGAGCAACACCAATATCTCGGGAATACCCCTTAGCGAATTTTGCGAGATCAGAGGTCATGTAGGAGATCATCAGGCCGCAATGGAAAAGCTCTATTTTGATGTAAGGGATAGTGCATATCACATTATTGAGAAAAAAGGAGCAACATATTACGGTATTGCTATGGCTGTGAAGAGAATAGCAGAGGCATTCGTCAAGGATGAACATTCAGTACTTCCGGTTTCGGTGGCACTTCATGGTGAGTACGGACTGTCTGATGTATATTTATCGATTCCTGCGATTGTAGGTTCAAACGGAGTGGAGAAGGTAATTACAATTCAGCTCTCAGATGATGAGCACGAGAAACTTATAGCCAGTGGTAATGCGCTGAAGGAAGTTATTAAAGAGGCTGAGGCTGAAATATAGAAAATCTATAGGTTAATTAATAAAAAACAGCCTAGAAATACGAGAAATATCCAATGTGGCGGATAAAACGTATTCTAGGCTGTTTAAATGTATATAAATATAGCAAGAACTTACTTAAACAGACCGAAGTCCATTTCACGGTATGTCCAGATGGCGTGACCTATATTACAAAGTTCAAATGCATGGTTGATATCATTCAGCCATGCTTTTTTATATGCAGGATCAGTATAGGAAATAACTCCGTACTCACCGCAGTAAAGCATGACATTTCTTTTTTCGGCAATTGAGACAGCCTCTTGAAAACAATTTAAAAAGAACTGCTCTGATAACCCACCTTCCGGTAAAAAACTATCTGCAATATGGGCGTCCTGGGGAAAATCCTTGATAGCATCCATATATGCATCTTTTGACATAGGATATGCCAATCTAAAGTCAGAAGGCATCCATGGTATCCAGTAGGCACCATTATGAGTAAAACCAAGAGGTTCATAGCAGTGAAAATTGTAAATGATGTTTTGATCAAATGGCATGGCAATATCTTTTACAGCCACGATACTGTTGTTAAAATAACCGCCTAGCAGTATTTTAACATCAGTGGAGTAACTGCGGATAATGCTAACAGCGTGTTTTGCTATTTTCATCCATGTATCATTAAAGCGTTTCTCGGTAACTTCATTTAGTAGCTCAAAGGCAACTCTAGGATAAAAGGCTGCATACCTAGAAGCAATATTGTCCCATATAGTATAAAAATGCTCTTGGAGTTTTTCGCTGTTAAAGAACCCATTTTCATTTTCACCATCATCAAAGGAATAACCAATGGTCTTGTGAAGATCTATGATAAGGTTAAGATTATTTTCTTTTGCCCAGCAGATAGCGTTGTCAATATGGCGGAATCCTTCCGGTATCATATTACCATCATTTGTCATGATAAGGTCATAATCTATTGGAAGTCTCACATGGTCATAGCCATTTTCAGCTATAATATTAAAATCATTTTTTACTATAAAAGAAGAGTAATGCTTCTCGGTATATTCGCTGCACTGGGATAACCAGCCCCCGAGATTGATCCCGTTTTTATAACCATTCCATTCTTTCATAATAGCCCTCTTTTCTATTTTGTACTTATAAAATGTTAGCACAGGAAAAACCGAAACGGAAGAGAAAATCAGGGGTGAACATTCAGACTTTTCACGAAAACAGGTTTCGAAAAAGACATAAAATTTTCGCCGGCTGATTTTTGATAACCAGTCGGCGAAAGTGAATTTAAATATTAAAAATTATCATATCATCAGCAATAAAGCTTATATATCAGTGCTTGCCATGTCCTCCGGATCCTGAAGACCCTGAAGATTCTGTGGTTGTATTAGAATTGCTGTAATCAACATTAAGGGCATTAGCGATAGCTTCTAGTAGTCCTTGGCTAGAGTATGTTGCTCCTGACACTGTATCCACATTAACTGATTGGGAAGAAACAACTTCATTAATAATGGTGCTCTTGGCGCGATTAAAGAACTGATCATCATCCTGATAAGAATCAACAGTTACATCAGTTATCTTGCCGCCTGATACAGATACCGTGACATTTGTTGTTCCACGGTAACCCTGCCCGGAGCCGGTATAGGTTCCGTCGGTAAAAGTGCCGGAGGTCAATGCTGTGGAAGAATCGGAGCTGGTGTTTCCATTATTGGATGTAGTAGAGTCGGAGCCGGTAGTTCCATTACTAGAAGTAGTAAAATCAGTTGTGGTGCTACTATTGGTCGTAGTTAAAGCCTCACTGTTTACAGGAAGAACGATATTACCGGCATAGTAACATCCGGTAAGGGCAGCAGCAGAAGCAATAGCTACAGCAGTAGAATTAACAGATGTACTTATATTATTCTTGGGACATATATTTTTACATTCCATACAATCGATACATTCTCCGGAGTCGATAACGTCCGTGCCTCTAAGGTCGATTCCCATAGAGCAGTTGTGAGTACATGCACTACATTTTCCGCAATTTGCTGTAGGCTTTTTGAGTCTGAATAATCTGCCCTTGGATATAATGGCAAAAATGGCACCAAGGGGACACAGGTATTTACAGAAAAATCTTTCGATAAAAATGGATGCAGCAAATATTGCAATGAGTATAAAACCACCAATAGAAACAAGAATGCTAAAATTGGGATTTTTAATAGTAAATGCCATTCCAAATACATTCCAAGGATCGTTGGTTCCTGAAAAAGCAGATAAACCCAGAACCCATCCGAATATCACTTCAATCGTCAGAACGAAATATTTAATATATTTTAATACATTGTCTACTTCGTGAGGAATCTTGATCTGATGAATATGAAGAGATTTGCCTATAAAGTGCAATAAATCTCCGGCTGCACCAAAGGAACAGATGAAGCCGCAGAAGAATCTGCCGAGAACAGCAGTTATAAGTAGAACACCAACTACCATGAAGGTAGTCATTCCCATGGAGGAAACGGTCCAATTGCCTGCTATGATCGCAGATGCGATGCTACGTATCCCTGTAAATGTTACTACAAAGAATCCTGGGAATAATATAAATGCAAGTAACTGAATAAGATGTCTGATAAGGGATATCGGTTTAAATTTTGACTTACGCATGAGACAACCTCCTAAATGACAATTAATGGAAAAAATAACAACTTGACTGATAGACCATAATAATATTATTACAATATTAAAAATATTTTAATAAATATATCAGAGGTTATTTAATTCTACCTTAAGTTTTCAATGTAATTTAAAAACTTTTAGTTTGGTTTGAACTTAAAGGAGGTTAAAAAATTTATTTAGCGCTAGTCTCGCAGTATAGGCATCTGTAAACACCGTTTTCTCGATCAACTAGCTTGAATATATGTGGTATTCCATGTTCAATAGAAGTGATGCACCTAGGATTCTTACATTTTAAGATATTGGCAAGTGTATCGGGAAGTTCCATATGCTTTTTTTCAGATAGTACACCATTTTTTATAATATCAACTGTAATGCAAGGACTTAAGAAACCGAGCATATCATAATCAACATTGAAGTTGCCATCAATCTTTATGATATCCTTTTTACCCATTTTCTTGCTAGGAACATTTTTTAAAATAGCAACGGTGCAGTCGGAACCGTCCAACTCAAGCATATCGTAGATCTTCATAGCTTTTCCGACTTTTATATGGTCAATTACGATTCCGTTTTTGATTTCATCTACTCTCATTTTATCATCCTTTTTTTTAAAATAAACTTTTTTGTATAAAATATTTAATTGGTAGTAAAAAATATACTGTTGTCTTGTGATGCATAAAATAATATTTATGATAAAGCCATTAAAGAGTTAATGGATATTTAGAAGCTTCATGATAAGGGCCATTCTTATGTATTTACCGTATTTTGCCTGGCGAAAATAAGCAGCTCTGGGATCATCATCAATATCAACAGAGATTTCATTAACTCTGGGAAGCGGATGCATGATGCTGAGATCTGATTTGGCGTTCTCTAGCTTGCCTGGTGTCAGTATGTAACTGTCTTTGAGACGCAGATAGTCCTCTTCGTTAAAAAATCTCTCTTTTTGAACCCTTGTCATATATAGGATATCAAGATTAGGAAGGGCTTCATCAAGAGATGTGGTCTCTTCATAGGGCGTATATCCAAAATAATCTTCTTTTACAAAAGAAGGGATTTTAAGCTCTTCAGGGGATATAAGTATGAATTTGATACCAGAATATCTGCTCATGGCAGCGATAAGAGAGTGAACTGTTCTTCCGAACTTCAGGTCACCACAGAGACCGATAGTTAGATTTTCAAAGGTGCCTTTTTCTCTGTGAATAGTTAAAAGGTCAGTTAACGTCTGAGTCGGATGATTATGCCCGCCATCTCCGGCATTAATAATAGGAATATCTGCTCGCTGGGATGCGACAAGAGGAGCACCTTCCTTGGGATGTCTCATGGCAATTATGTCTGCATAGGCGCTGACAGTTTTTACAGTATCGCCTACGCTTTCGCCCTTTGATACGGAGCTGGAAGAGGCCTCGGAGAATCCAAGGACACTTCCGCCTAACTCTAGCATGGCGGCTTCAAAGGACAGGCGTGTCCTGGTAGAAGGTTCATAAAATAAAGTGGCAAGTTTTTTGTGGGCGCACTTTTCGTAATAGTTCTCAGGATTGTCGATGATGTCATCCGCTACTGTGATCAGTTCTGAGATCTCTTCGCAGCTTAGGTCAAGTATGTTGATAAGATTTTGCATTTTGGGTTCTCCTCTTTTGTGATTATGAATTGCTTGCTATTTATTTCTTGTTCTTTTTTGATGAGTTCTTCTTTTAAATCATTGTCTATGTATACTAGCTTGCCGTTGCAGATCGTAGCAATACATTTGCCGTAGACCTTCCAACCTTCAAAGGGAGTTGCTTTTCCCTTTGAGAGAAAATCATTGGAGTTTATGGTATAGCTGTCGTTTAGGTCATAGATGCATACACAGTCTCTTTGGGCGATATCGAATCGTTTGGATGGATTGATAGACATTAGATTTATTAGATGCTGTAGTGTTATTTTTCCGGTTTTGACCAGATTAGTGTATAGAAGTGGAAATGCGGTTTCGAGGCCTACCACTCCGTTTAGGCTGTCTCGTAATCCTCGTGACTTTTCTTCAATGCTGTGAGGAGCATGATCAGTTGCAATCATATCGATGCTCCCATCGATTATTCCATTTAGTAGCGCTTCACGATCTGAACTGTTTCTAAGAGGAGGATTCATCTTGAAGCGTCCGTTCTCTTCTAGCATAGAATCATCCATTAATAGATAATGAGGAGCAGTTTCGCAAGTTACGTTGATACCTTTTTCTTTGCCTTTTCGGATAAGTTCCAGGCTCTCTTTGGTAGAAATGTGGCATACATGGTATGGTGCCTTGGTCTCTTCAGCTATTAGCAGATCTCTTTCGATTTCCCGCCATTCACTTTCATTAGAGATTCCCTTGTGACCATGATCTTTTGAATATTTTCCTTCGTTGATATAGCCGCCATTCAGCAGAGAATCGAATTCGCAGTGAGCTGATATAACTTTGTTGAGGGACCTGGCCTTTTCCATAGCCTGTCGCATTATATCCGCATTTTGAATACCCTTGCCGTCATCGGAGAAACCTGCAACAAAAGGTGACATAGTTTTCATGTCGGATAGTTCTTTGCCGTTTTCGCCTATGGTCATAGACCCGAAAGGTATTACGTTGATATATTTGTCTCGATCGATAATGGCGTATTGAATAGCCAGGTTTCGTAGATTGTCGGGAACAGGATTCAGGTTTGGCATGGAACATACAGTAGTATATCCACCTCTGGCGGCAGCAGCAGTCTCGGATCGAATGCTTCCTTTATAAAAAAAGCCCGGCTCTCGAAGATGAACGTGAACATCAACGAGACCGGGTAAAACGGTAAATGTTTTATTGCTGATTTTTTGGGAAATAAAATCCCTTACATTATCGTGGATCTTATCTGACGATAATGCCTCTAGAGCGATAGTTTCTAATCTTTTTTCCAATTTTGGATTGTCTAATCTCTGCATGCTACTCTCCTTTCAAAGGTGTGTGGCTACCAGACTCGAAATCGTATAAACTAACCGATTTCGCATACGATGTCACTAAATTCATCTTCGCACTTAGTTCTTAATTCATTAAGTGACCCTGTATGGCAACTGTGTAAGGTTTTGCTTCGCATAACCTAACCAGTTGCACAAAAAAAGTCTGCCGGGAATCGACAGACTTTAGTGCATGCATATTAACCCCGCAGGGAATCCATGACCTAATCTTGTCGATATCGCGTATCGAGTTAAAGATTTATCATGATTATATAATCACATTTAAAAACGCTTGTCAATTACTATTTTTGAACATTTTTTGATTTACTATACAGCAGAATTTCGAGCTTAGATTTATGGGATTCATGTTTAAATATAACGGACTTTACATATACAAAATCAATTAACTGCGACAACTACACGTTGTAACAAGGCGCTCTATCGGCTAGAATATCATAGTTGTCAAAGAAAGGAAATTACGGAATTATGAATACAAAAGTTAAGGGAGCCCTCATGACTCTTACAGGAGGAATAAGCTGGGGACTGTCAGGAACAATGGGACAATATCTTTTTAGTAAGCAAGGAATGGATTCACGATGGTTAGTACCTATTAGGTTATTTCTGGCGGGAGTGCTTCTTTTTATATATTGTTTTATAAGGGAACGGGAAAAATTATTTGGGATATGGAAGGATAAAAAGGCAAGGACATTACTTATATTCTATGGACTCGCAGGAGTAAGTGCCAGTCAGTTTACATATTTTACAACAATACAGTTATCGTCAGCAGGAGTCGGAACGATACTTCAGGATCTGTCGCCTATCATGATTTTAATGGTGACTTGCGTGATCGCTGGGAGAAAACCTAAGATAAGAGAAATATTTAGTCTTATATTAGGGATCCTAGGAGTGTTTTTGATCGTGACTCACGGAAATGTCACTGACATGGTTGTATCGAACAAAGCACTTATATATGGAATTATATGTGCTGCTTGTGTTACCGTATATAATATGCTTACCAAGCCACTTACAGCAAAATATCCGGTCACTGTGTTACAAGCATGGTCATTTCTAATGGGCGGGGTACTTTTGGAATTGGGATTTCGTTCATGGAGGATTGACTACCATCCCAATATGATGGGAATCATAGGGATAGTATTTGTAGTTGTTATAGGAAATATAGTTGCGTTTACGGTTTATATAAAGGGAGTGGAATATATAGGGCCGGATCAGGGAATCCTGTATGGCTTTTCGGAGCCGATTACGGCGGCAGTTGCGGCTGTTCTAATATTTGGATCCAAATTTACGATGTGGGATCTTTTGGGATTCGCATGCGTATTTTTGATGCTTGCGTTTATAAGTGTTGGGGATGAGTAGGAAACTATATATCATTTCATAATAAGATGTGATATTCTGATATCGCAATTTGGACTAGGGAAAACAAAAAGATGGAAAAGGAAACCAATATGCTTGAGATTAAGAATCTTACCAAAACTTATGGAGACAAAAAGGCAGTAGATGACATTACTATTAATATTGAGCCCGGAGAGATATACGGATTCATAGGTCATAATGGAGCAGGTAAAACAACAACACTTAAGGCATGTACCGGGATACTGGGATTTGACTCTGGAGAGATAACAATAAATGGTACCTCTATCAAGGATGATCCACTTAGCTGCAAGAAGCAGTTTGCATATATACCGGATAACCCTGATCTATATGATTTTATGACAGGAATCAAGTATCTAAACTTTATCGCTGATATTTTTGGAGTAAGCTCTGATGACAGAATGAGCAGGATACATGAGTATGCTGATAGATTTGAGATAGAAAAGGATCTGGGACAGCCAATAGCTACATATTCCCATGGAATGAAGCAGAAATTGGCGATAATTGCTGCGTGGATCCATGAACCTAAATTGATAATAATGGATGAACCCTTTGTAGGACTAGATCCCAAGTCTGCTTTTATAGTCAAGGAAATGATGAGAGAAGTTTGTGACAATGGAGGAGCAATATTCTTTTCTACACACGTTCTGGAAGTTGCAGAGAAGATATGTGATAAGGTTGCCATAATCAAGCAGGGTAAGCTTATCCGTTCCGGAACCATGGAGGAGGTTAAGGGCGACGAAAGCCTGGAAGATGTATTCCTGGAACTGGAGGCTGAATAATGCTTAAGCTTCTAGTTAAAAAACAGCTCATGGAGATTTTTAAGGCCTATTTCTATGATGCCAAGAAAAATAAAGGTCGTTCCAAGGTAAAGATTATAATCATGTTTCTACTGTTTATTGTTCTGATGGTAGGAATAATGGGTGGAATATTCGGGTATGTAGCAGATCAATTGTGCAAACCATTGGTTATGGTGGATATGAAATGGTTTTATTTTGCATTAATGGGGCTATTATCACTGCTACTCGGAGTATTTGGAAGTGTTTTCAATACATATGCAGGGTTGTATCTGTCCAAGGATAATGATCAGCTCTTGTCTCTTCCTATTCCAGAGAAATATATTATTATATCCAGATTGATAGCAGTATATTGCATGGCACTTTTATATTCGGCATCAGTATTTGTACCGGCTATTGTGGTTTATTTCATGACAGTTCCGTTTGACGGGCTGGCTCTTTTTGGAAGCATACTTATGATGATCCTTATATCCATGATTTCGATGGTTATGTCATGTTTGCTAGGATGGCTAGTGGCCAAGATCAGCCTCAAGGTCAAAAATAAGAGCTTTATAACAGTTGTTGTTACACTGGTACTGATAGCAGCTTATTATTATGTATATTTTAAAGTTATAAATTCTATGCAAGAGTTCCTGAAAAATGTAGCTATTTATGGAACCAGCATCAAGAAAAATGTATATGGACTATATATGTTTGGAATGGTAGGAAGCGGTGATATAAAGGCTATGCTTTTATGCACGACAATAGTTGCATTGGCATCGATCCTCACATGGTACATTCTGAAACAAAGCTTTATCAGCATGGCTACTACATCAGGTTCTGTTAAAAAAGTAGAATATAAAGAAAAGCGGACCAAGGAAGCCTCTGTTACATCTGCACTTCTTAGAAAAGAATTTCAAAAATTCACATCAAGTGCTAATTATATGTTGAATTGTGGCTTGGGAATCATTGTTTTTCCTATAATTATTGTAACAATGCTCATAAAGGGAACGGATTTTTCCAAGGCTATTGCTGGTGCATTTACCGGCAAGACAGGACTGATACAGCTGATCATTTTTGTTGTGCTATGCCTGACCATGAGTATGATAAATACTGGTGCTCCGTCAGTATCTCTTGAGGGAAAGAGCATATGGATACTACAATCTCTTCCGGTGAGCCCATGGACAGTGCTTAAGCAGAAGATGAAGGTGGAGCTTTTACTGATCGCAGTTCCGCTTACAGCTACGATCCCAGTGTTGCTGTTTTATTTCCAGACAAAAAATATTGGATTGCTGATAGGTTTCGTGCTGGCTACATATTCCTTTATGATGTTCAGGGTTCTATGGGACATGTTCTGGGGTGTCAAGCTGGCCAATATAAATTGGACCAATGAGACTGCTCCTGTTAAACAAGGAGCCGCTGCACTAATATCTGTTTTCAGTGGTATGGGAATATCGGCAGCTGCAATTTTGATTTTTGTTGTGGTCGGTAACGAGGCTATGAGCGTAGAGGATTATTTCTACGCAATCATAGGAATATTGATATTCTTGAATATACTATTGTATATATGGCTGAGGCGTCGTGGTGCTGAGGCATTTGCCAGACTATAAAAATCAGGATGCGAAAAGTGATTTCATTTTTCGCATCTTTTTTTGTTTTCGAGTTGAAAAAAATTTTTTTTATCCTACAATAGTAATTCGTGAACTATGTTGATTTAGTCAGGAAGATATTATGAATAGAAGTAAAAACTCACAGATCTCTGAAACATTTTTGGTAGCAAGTGTATTGGCCATGGCCGGTGGTTTTATGGATACATATTCATATCTATGTAGGGGTGGAGTATTCGCCAATGCGGAAACCGGAAATGTTGTATTATTTGCCATTAATCTGGGTGGACTGCACTGGATGAAGGCGATTCACTTTCTGGTGCCGATTTTGGCATTTGCAACTGGAGTAGTTATATCAGAAAGTATCAAGACAAAGAGAGATAATCTTAACAATCTTCATTGGAGACAGATAGCTATATTGATAGAAATAGGAATATTGATTGCGGTTGCATTTATCCCACAGGAATTGAACCTTTTGGTAAATTCGATAATATCCCTTACATGTGGAGTCCAGGTTTGTACTTTCGCCAAATTCTATGGGAATGCGATGTCTACAACAATGTGTACTGGAAATTTGAGAAGTGGAACGCAGAGAATGCATAAATATTTTATTACCAAGGATAGAAAATTTTTAAAAGAGGGTATTCTATATTATGGTTGTATATTATTTTTCATTATAGGAGCTATAGTTGGAAGAGGGCTTATTACGTTGTTTGGAGAAAGGGCGATTATTTTTGCGGCAGCAGAACTAATGATTGCATTTTTGGCAATGTTTAAAAGTAATGAATAATGTGTCCGTCTTATGGGACAGCATTTTATGTATATTTGTATTATCAAATAACACAGAAGTGCGTACGTCGCAATAGGAGGAGACTATATGATGAATAAAAGCAATATCAAGAACCTAATGCTTTCAATAGCAGCGTTGATAACATTTGCCCTTGCAGCTTGCGGACCAGCACTGTGAGGAAACTATAAATAGTGTCCAATAAATGTCCCTCCAGTGGTATAATCAGACCACAGGAGGGATATATTATGTCTAAAGGCAATAATCAGAAAATTAAGCTTAGTATTCTTAGCCGTATTATGCTTGATAAAACGGATGAAGATCATGGACTTACTATGCCGCAGATCATGACGGAATTGGAGCGATATGATATTTCCGCAGAGCGTAAAAGCATCTATTCAGACTTTCAGGATATGACAGAGAGCCTTGGTATTGAAATAATCAAGGAAAAGATAGGAAGAGAGACCTATTATAGTGTAGGACAGAGAGAGTTTGAACTGGCAGAAGTCAAGCTGCTGATCGATGCGATACAGTCTTCCAAATTTATTACAGAGAAAAAATCCAGGACTCTCATAAAAAAGATCAAGGGATTCGTCAGTGAATATCAGGCCAAGCAGTTGCAGCGACAGGTCTACATCAATGACCGTGTCAAGACTATGAATGAGTCAGTGTATTATAATGTTGATGAGATTCACGCTGCTATTAATTCCAATAACAAGATAAGATTTAAGTACTATAAATGGGACATCAATAAGGAACTTGTGCCGAAACATGAGGACGAATATACTATCGTGAGTCCGTGGGCCTTGGTGTGGGATGATGAAAATTATTATATGGTCGCATTTGATGATATAGATCGTAGGATCAAGCATTATCGTGTAGACAAGATGATGCATATAGATATCAGAGATGAAAAAAGAGAAGGCAAGGAGCTGTTCAAAGATTTCGACATGGCCAGGTATACAAATAGCACATTTGGAATGTATGGCGGTGAATTAAAAAAGGTTAGAATAGAATTCCCAAATGATATGTGCGGTGTATTTATAGACAGATTTGGTAAGGATGTTACGATAAGACCTGCAAGTAAAGGCAGAAGCATAGTATCGGTAGAGGTTGCCGTGAGCCCTGCATTTTTTGGGTGGGTGTTCTCTCTTGGTTCTGCCGTAAAAGTATCAGGCCCGAACTCTGTTGTGGAAGAGATGCGTTCTTACGGACAAGAGATTATGAATAATTACAATTAGTGGAATCCTGGATATTGTATAAAAAACATGGGATTAAAAAAATGCAAAAAGAAAAGATGTTGCATTGAAATTTGGGGAAAGTGCAACACCTTTAGGAAAAGATGATGTTGCGTTCAAAGGGGAAGGAGTTCGCAACACCATATTGGATAATGTTGGTATCATCGATACCGCTGATTATGATAACACTATGGATTTTCGATGTAAACACCATAAAAATAAAATTTCTATAAACTTTTGGTGTCCTTTAAATGCTTTAAAATGGGACAATTGATCGTTTGTTCAGATAATTTATGGAATGTCATGTCGAATTCTTGATATAGCAAAATAAGGAGAATATACACAAAATGAAGAAGAACGAAAAGACGAATGTTATGAGAATTCTGTCTCAGAAAAAAGTCCCATATCAGGAAGTTGTATATACGGAACTTGAATCTACCACGGGAACAGATATTGCAAAATATCTGGGAGAAGATCCGGACAGAGCATTTAAGACGCTGGTAACTACAGGTAAGACTGGTGAACATTATGTTTTTGTTATTCCGGTAGATGCGGAACTCGATCTAAAAAAAGCTGCAAATGCAGTTGGAGAAAAGTCTATAGCTATGCTTCCGCTAAAAGAGCTACTTCCTCTTACAGGATATGTCCATGGAGGATGTTCACCTATTGGAATGAAAAAGGTATTTAAGACCGTTTTTCATGAGACAGCAGGAACCTACGACAGCATATTTTTTTCCGGAGGGAAAGTAGGATATCAGGTCAAGCTAAGGCTGTCGGACATCCAAGACGTATTGAAATATTCACTTTGTGATGTGATATAATAAACGGAATTTTTAAATATGAATTCATATTATTTGAAACACAGGAAATATTAATGGTGAAGCTGAAATAAGGATATTTAGATGATACGGATAAAAAAATATATTAAGAGAACTATTGTTATTCTCCTGATCATCGTTGCACTTGCAGCGATAGCATTTAAGCTCTATACAATGAACTATTACAGAGCAGATACTAAAACGATCAAGGAAATTGAAAGAGCCGGAGACGTTGTAGTTAAAAAATATGACAAAAATACACTGGCTTTTTATCCAAAGGATGTGACACCAAAAGCGGGAATAGTTTTTTATCCTGGGGGCAAGGTGGAGTACAAGGCATATAGTGGATTCATGTATAAGCTGGCAGAGAGAGGATATTTATGTCTACTGCCTCGGATGCCTGAGAACCTGGCATTCCTGAGACTTGATGCTGCGAGCAATTTAGACCTTGATGAGACCAAAGTAGAAAAATGGTATATAGGAGGTCATTCTCTAGGCGGGGTTGCTGCAGGGCAGTATTTAAGTGATGAGTATTCTGATGGCGAGACGAAGTTCTCAGGCCTCATACTTTGTGCTTCATATGTTACATCAGATCTCACAGATTCAGAATTAAGTACACTTTCTATATATGGTTCCAATGATGGTGTCCTCAACATGGAAAAATATCGTGAAAATAAAAAGAATCTTCCCGATCTCACAGAGAAGGTAATAAAGGGTGGGATCCATTCATATTTTGGTTGCTATGGTAAGCAGTCAGGAGATGGAAAAAGCAAAATATCCAATGAGGAACAATTAAACGAGGCTGCGGATATTGTCTCTGAATGGATCGAAAAAAATCGGAAATAAAGAATTGTGAAAGGAAAAAGAATAATGAGCAAGATTGAATTGACAGATTACACAGATTTTATAATGAACAAGGTTACAGAACTCCTGGCTATAGATTCCCCAACAGGTTATACAGAGGAAGCTGCAAAGTGGGTAAAAAGTGAATTTGAGGCATTAGGATGTAAAGCAGAGATAACCAACAAGGGTGGTGTGATAATTACAATTGGTGGTGAAAACGAGGGTGATGGGTTATTGCTAGAGGCTCATACGGATACACTTGGAGGAATGATCAAGACTATCAAGGATAGTGGACGACTGACAATTACGAATCTTGGTGGGATGAATGCCAATAATGCAGAGGCTGAAAATGTCAGGATAGTAACCAAATTCAATGGTATCTATGAAGGTACATTCCAGCTCAACAATGCATCGGTTCATGTTAACGGTGAGTATAGCGACACCAAGCGTACTTTTGATAGCTGTGAGGTAGTTATAGATGAGAAGGTCTCATCAAAATCGGATGTGGAGAAACTTGGAATATCAGTAGGTGATATAATTTGTTTTGAACCTAGAACAAGAATAACTAAAAGTGGGTATATCAAGTCACGTTTCCTGGATGACAAATTAAGCGTCGGAATAATACTAGGGTATGCAAAATATCTAAAAGATAACAATATAGAATTAAAAAGGGCCGTTTATTGCCACGTGACAGTGTATGAGGAAGTAGGGCATGGTGGATGTGCCAGTGTACCATCAGGATGTACAGAAGCTATTTCTGTAGACATGGGATGCGCAGGAGAAGGACTGACATGTACTGAGCATCAGGTTTCAATATGTGCCAAGGATAGTGGTGGTCCTTATAGCTATGAGATAGTTAAGAAACTGATTAAGGCTGCTATAGATAGTGAGGCTGATTATGCGATTGACGTATATCCGCATTATGGAAGTGATGTAGAGTCTACACTTGAGGCAGGAAGCGATCTTAGACATGGTCTTATTGGTGCTGGTGTGTATGCGTCTCACGGATATGAGCGGAGTCATAGAGATGGGGCGGAAAATGTATTAAGAGTGCTGATCGCATACACGGTATAGTCATATTTTCCAGATCTTCATTCTGCATAACTTCATATATCTTTTCATTGGTCCCGGCACATAGTGCCGGGACCAATCATGTACACTACCTCTAAAATGAAACATATTAAACTTAGAAGTGAAATATTGACAACATTATTCGAAATGGACTAGAATCGTAACAATTCTTGGGTGGAGGAATTTTTCAAAATTTATTATTTTTTAATCAGGATATAGGATTCCGGACAATGTCGTCTTTTTGGATATCAGCAGTCAAAAAGCAGTCATTGTTTACGGGATTTTTTATCATATGCATTTGACAAAGTATAAGTTGGATGGAAAAAGGAAAAAAGATTATGGAAAAAAGTAAAAAGTGGAAGAAACGTCTATTGACGCTTCTTCTGGCTGTGACCATGACCGCAGAAGCCTTTCCCTCAAATGTTGTCGCATCAGGTCTCTTGGGGAAGAAGAGTACTGATGACAAAATTGTCTATCAAGAGATAGAAGACAGCAGTCATAAGGGAACCGATTCTCAGTCTGAGGATGCAGTCGATGGAACCGGTGATGGGCTCTTAGCACCGACAGCGGAAACAAGTTCTAATACCCCTGCTCCGGATGCGGATGTCCGTGTTTTTATTGTCTTTGACAAGGACTCAGTTATAGATTCGGGATATTCAGTAGAAGATATTTCTGGCAATGCCAAGGCATCAAAACTGAGAGATAAGATCGAAAAAGATCAGGAAAAAACGGTAAAGGAAATATCAAAAGAAGCGTTGGACGGAGAGAAACTGGATGTAAACTACAATTTCACGCTCCTGACCAATGCAGTTTCTGCAGATGTCAAATATGAAGATGTTGCAGATATCAAAAAGGCGGATGGCGTAGAGGCTGTATACCGAGTCCCTACTTACAATGTTGAAGAAACAGCAGAACCCAAGACAATTACAGCAGGCGATATGATAGGTAGCTATTCTGTGTGGGGTAATGGATATACTGGAGCGGGGAGAAGAATTGCTGTTATTGATACAGGAATTGATTCCGATCATCCTTCTTTTGATGGTGGAGCTTTTGACTACAGCTTAAAAGAGACTGCTGCAAAAAATGAAAAAAGTGCAAATGATTACCAGCTGTTGAACAAAGAAGAACTGACCAAGGAACTTCCAAGCCTCAATGCTGCAAAAAGAGATAGTGCACTTACTGCTGATAGTGCATATCTAAGTGAAAAAATTCCTTTTGCATTTAATTATGTGGATAAGGATCTGGACGTAACACATGATAATGACACTCGGGGAGACCATGGTACACATGTATCAGGAATAGCTCTAGCCAATAAATATGTTCCGGACAAGGCTTCGACCACAGGATACTCAAAACAGGAAAGCGGAGTAGTAGGTGTTGCACCTGATGCTCAGCTTATTACAATGAAAGTATTTGGCAAGGGTGGTGGAGCATATTCAGATGATTACATGGCAGCCATTGAAGATGCGCTTATAATGAAGGCAGATGCCATAAACCTAAGCTTGGGATCATCAAGTGCAGGTAATTCTACAGATGGCGAAACCTATGTCAATAATATTTTTGATAAGCTTAAGGGAACGGATACTGTAGTAAGTATTTCGGCAGGCAATGCAGGGAGATGGGCAGATAAAAGTGCCTATGGTGTCAATCTTCCTGAAGATGTCAACATGGATACGGTAGGCTCACCGGGATCATATACAAATGCTTTTACGGTGGCAAGTGCCGTCAATTCAGGATATACAGGATATTCGGTTATGACCGATGGCTCGGTTCTCGCATATTATCAGGATGGCTCAGATTCAAAAGCTCCGGCGTTTAAAACACTTGATACATCCAAGGACAGATTAGGAACCGACTATGAATATGTGCTTTTGGATGGCAATGGTGAAACATCTGATTATAAAGATGTAGATGTAAAAGGAAAAATCGTATTTGTAAGCAGAGGTGCAATTACATTTGGCGAGAAGCAGATGAATGCGGAAGCTGCTGGAGCAATAGCATGTCTTGTATACAATAACACGACGGGAACAATCGGAATGACACTTAAGGGATCAGATTCTGTCATTCCATGCGCATCTATCACCAAGGCAGATGAAGAGTCTGTTAAGGCGGGAGCAGTCAAAGTTTCTGATAAAGTATATACGGGGAAAATCAAGGTAAATGGCAAGGTAAGTACTAAAAAGAATGTTCCGGATGGATACACAATGAGTGATTTCTCATCAGTAGGTGTACCCGGAGACCTGAAGCTAAAACCTGAAATAACAGCACCTGGAGGAAATATATATTCGACATTGGATAATGGTGAATATGGCCTTATGAGTGGAACATCAATGGCAGCACCCTCTGTGTCAGGCATGTCTGCATTAGTCGCACAGTATGTAAAAGAAAAAGGACTGGATAAAAAAACAGGATTACCGGTAAGAACATTATCACAGTCACTTTTGATGAGTACAGCACAGATCCTAAAGGATAAAGATGGGAATATCTATTCACCGAGAGCTCAGGGCGCAGGACTTGGAAATGTATACAATGCTGTTACAACTCCGGTATATGCCATGGTAGGAGCCAAGGAAGGAAATGATGGCAAGGTCAAGGCAGAGCTTGGAGATGATAAAGATAAGAAGGGCGAATATTCATTTGATATTGATCTATATAATATTTCAGATGAACCTCAGTATTATTATTCCAACAGCGATATACTGACAGAGAAACTTTTTGATGAGGGATACATCAAGAATGTATCTCATAAGCTGTCACCAAAGGTAGATATCAAATCTTCGGATGAGACTAACATATATGATCTTGATGACAATGGAAGAGTCAACAGTAAAGACGCAGAACTATTGCTCAAATATGTTAATGGAACTAAAAAGCTGACCCAGATAACAGCTTGTCAAGATGATTTTGATTTTAACAAAGATGAAGTAGTTAATACTGCTGATGTATATGATTATCTGGATCTTATACACACCGATAAGAGCAAGCTGAACAAAACAGCTATTCGTGTAGATAACAAAACAACACTTAGTGTTAATGTTACTCTTTCTGATTCTGACAGAGAATATCTTAATCAGCTTAAAAATGGAATGTATGTGGATGGATTCATCGAGTTAGATGGAGGAGTAGATCTATCGGTACCGATGCTGGCATTCTATGGAAACTGGGCAGATTCATCTATGTATGAAAATTATGATTTTATGCAGGCCAAAACAGACAAGGATTATGACAAGAATACCGTCACATATACCGGAGCAGGGCCTACAAACTATATGACATTTTCTTTTGGCGGCAATGACAGCAAATATTTTTATGTGCCGAATCTATATGCAACAGATGAAGCCTATAATCTTGACAGGAATGCATTCACATCAGGAAATGGGGATAAGCTCGTCAACTTTAACTATTCGCTGATAAGAAATGCATCTCGTGTAGCAGTTATAATTTCCAATGCTGAGACTGGAGAGGAATACTTCAAGACAGAGAAAAAAGATAATTTCGCAGCATTCTGGTATGACTCAAGTTCTAGTTGGGAAGACAAGATGAGTAGCATAGATATGAACTGGGAGGGAACCGATTCCAATGGCAAACCTCTTCCGGAAGGAACCAAGGTCAATGTCACGCTGAAGGCTGTTCCATCATACTATGATGATAATGATATGTCGGAGATACAGGGTAATGGCACTTCGATTACCTATCCTATGACTATCGATAACTCATCACCTGAGATCACAGGGATGAAAGATACCGATGATTCCAAGCTGGAAATCACATTAAAGGACAATAGATATACGGCAGCAGCATTGGTTATCGATCATGATAAGAAGACAATTTTAAACAGATATGCAGTTAACCAGGCACAGGCTGGAAAAGAGACAAAACTCACAATTGATTATCCTAAGACAGTATTTTACATAAGGGTATTCGATTATGCAGGAAACTATAAGACATACAGAGTCAACAAGAGTGGAGTTCTAGATACGGAAATAGTAGACTCGGTAAGCTTTGACAAGGATAAGCTGTTAATGTCTCTTGGAGACGAATATCAGCTTGTTACTAACCTGGAACCGATCTCGCTTCTGGATGATACAGTTACATATTCATCAAGTGATGAAAGCGTAGCTACAGTTTCTAATAATGGAAAAGTAGAAGCATTAAAAGTAGGAACAGCTACTATCACAGCTACAACTAAGGCACTTGGCAAGAATGGCAAGGCAGGTGTAGCGACATGTGAAGTTACGGTGACACCTCTTTCTGTAGGATTAAATGGAATGTATGCCGGAGCTGATGGATCTAATAGTTGGGCAGCAATCAATACAAATGATATCAAGACAATATCCGTTAAGGGTAATGCCGATCAGATGTATATATCTGCATCAGATACAGGAAAGAGCATAGTAGCTGTCAACAAAAATGCCGGTGGTGCTTCAGATCTGTTCAAGATAGATCAAAGCACATACAGCGCATCAAAGATTGCGTCACTGCCTATAATGACATCAGACCTTACATATAGTAAGGAAAATGGATATTTATACGGCGTATATGGTCCTTATATTGCATTTTTTGATCCGGAGACCGGAGCAATGGTAGGTGCTTATGATATGAGTGACGAACTAGGCAAAGACTACCTGGTAGGAGTGGCCGAAATCGGTGGAAGCAAATATTCAGGGTCACCTTGCGATTATCTATACGGTATTTCTAGAAGCGGTAATCTGTATCAGATTCTCTCTGTTCCGGGAATGGGATATGGAATCAACAAACTGGGGACTACAGGAGTAGATAATGGCGGAATAATTGCACTTAGCTCTCTTTATTATGATCCGGAATCGGACTTCCTGATCTTGTCATCTACAAATGGTAAGACCGGAAAGAGCGAAATGTATGGCATCAAGGATATATATGATAATGTGTCGAAAACAGATACGATCAAGACATTTGATATAGGAGAACTTCCTGAATCAGCAGCTTTTCTAGGCATATACAAGGACACAACCATTAAAACGGATGCCGAAAATATGAAGAAGGTTAATGAAGCGATTCCGATCAAAAAGAGTGTATATGTATCCAAATTTAAGAAAATAGAAGAATAGGAGGTGAGAAAGCATGAATAAATTATCAAAAACGCTTATGTATACAGCAGGAACACTTGCTGTAATCGCAGCTGTCTCACAGGCTCCTGTAATACCGGCTGAGGCAGCGACCAAGGACGTCATTGTTACAGAAACATCTACAGATAAGGATATGGTTACTGTCACAGTTTTACAGACCAAGGCCCAAAAAGTATCAAGCGGCAAGGTCACACTTTTCTTTGATGATGATGCCCTTACACTTTCAGGAGAAAAATCTTCAGGAAAATACACTGTTGAAGATGTAAATACCAATGCCGGAAAAAATGGAGATGGTGGTGTGTCGGTAGCTTTTGCGGATAGATCCGCCAAAAAGAAAGACAGAGAACTTCTCACTGCCAGATTCAAGGTAAAAAGCAAAGCAGCCGGAAAAAATGTGGAATTGAACTTGGTTGTGGATGAACTCTACAACGAAAATGAATCGATTGCCAAGGCCGGCACAGAATCAAAGATTGATGTTAAAACAGAACCTGTGGAGAAGTGGGTTGGTAAGGTTACGGGCCTCATAGTAAGCAGAAATACCAAAGAGGTCAAGGTATCATATTACGGTTTGAAAAGTGCCGAAGGGTATGAAATCTTCAGGGCTGATTCTAAGGATCAGAACTATACGAAAGTCATGAAGACTGATAAAACCAAGGTATATGACAAAGTATCCAACCTTCAAAAGGGCCATACATATCTATACAAGGTGCGCGGATATAAAAATATCGACGGAACCAAAGTGTATGGTGATTTCTCATCAGTGAGATCAATTAAGATCCCTACATACAAGAGCTTCTTTGGATTTATCGGATGGTTATGGGATAGCATTCACTGATTATATACAAAAGTAAATAAAAATAATATGTAAACCTTCTGTCGAAGATATTTCAAAATGATTTTTAAAAAATATCATTTTGAGATGTATCTTGAATCCCCCGACAGGAGGTTTTTGTTGTGGACGTTATAATTGAAATGTGATGATTACTAGCATGATAATAAGTAATGATTTTGCATAATTAATTGAAAAAGGAAATCGTTTGAGTTATATTTTTTAAATATATATGATGTATTTCGAGTTGTTTACAAGGCTATTTGTAAAGTTACTGATGTAATATGCTATTTAAAAAAACTATCGGCGTAAAGTGCCAACATGTCTTGCTACGGCACGGAAAAACTTACACGCTTAAAGAAATGCGCCCAAAAATATATTGACAAAAACTAGAAAAGATACATGAGAAATGGAGCTTTAATGGGAAATGTTAATGAGAAACTTTAATTAGATAAAGGGATAAAGCGGTAAGGAATGATTTATGTCTAAACAAGGTGAAAAATTAAGGACCGTATATGTATTTATGGACCTAACAATGGTTGCCGCAGCATTGGTAACTGAAATAATAGTGGCTACTCTTATGAATAGCAATGGAATGTTACATAGTGACATGACGGAATATATTATGCATTTTATATTGGCACCAACACTTATGGATATATTAGGTGTCATTATAGCGTATATCGTATATCGTCTAGTGAAAAGCGAAAGCGCCAAAAATGCAATTCCAATAGTTCTTCTCGTCTATATATGTGCTGTTGTCAGTTCTGTTCATTATGTATATTCAAATCTTAGATTGTTATATTTACTTCCTATATTCATGTGCACGGTTTTTGAAAGTTACATGCTACTTAAGATCACTACAGTTTTAAGCCTAATAGCGGAGTTGATGTGTGTAGTATGGCAGTATACCGGAGCCAGGATCATGTTTCGTGCTAACCTCACGTATGTGATCCCTATGTTTCTTGTATCTGTTGCAGTGATAATAGTAGCTTCGGTTCTGGCCAATATTCTTCTAAGTCTATTTATAGAAAAAAAGGATGTTGAGGTTGAAGAACAAAAGAGACTTAAATCAGAGAGAATGAGCTTTCAGATGATGACGACACTGGCAGCGACCATTGATGCCAAGGACCCATATACGAATGGCCACTCTTCAAGAGTATCGATGTATGCAAGAGAGATAGCAAAAAGGGCTGGATACGACGAAGCCTTTCAACAGAATGTATATTTTGTGGCACTTCTTCATGATATTGGTAAGATTGGAATTCCAGATAGAATATTGGAAAAGCCCGGCAGGCTTACCGATGAAGAATATGAAGTGATAAAGCTTCATACAACCATTGGAGCTGAGATTCTCTCAGATATAACGGAGATTCCAAAAGTTACGATCGGAGCCAGGTATCATCATGAGAGATTCGATGGCAATGGTTATCCAGATGGATTAAGTGGGACTGATATTCCGATCGAAGCCAGAATAATCGGTGTTGCAGATGCATATGATGCAATGTCAAGTGATAGAAGCTATAGAAAAGCTCTTTCCAAGGATACCATTTTGGCAGAAATGGATAAGGGAAGAGGCACTCAGTTTGATCCGAAATATTCGGATATTATGGTGGATATGATACTTGCAGACAAGGATTATACCATGCGGGGCGGTGCTGATGAGGATCTGATGGGAATCGTCCAATTGAGACTCCTATTTGGAGAGGAACCGGATAATGGCGCATTTAATACCAGTATTGGTGGATTTGGAGAGATGTATCACTTCCTTAGACGATATTCCAAGAGGAATAATGTCAAGATGCAGCTCATGGTAATTTCGTTTAATTATTCAGGAGATAAAGAAGAATCGGATGGAGTGTTGGAAGAAGAACATATGTGGTCTCTTAGAAAGATCGTAAATTCTGCGATCAGAAAGACAGATGTATCTGCGAGACTGGGACAGAATCAGTTTATCGTTATTCTTACCAACATGAATGATGAATATATAAATATCGCTACAGAGAGAATTAAAAAAGCATGGAGTAGCGATTCTGAAAACAAAGATTTTGAATTGACATTCGAAGCACAGGAGATCAATTCAGAGGTTTGATCTGAATAAAAACAATTAGAACAGTAAAAAAAGGTGTCTGATTTATCAGACACCTTTTTGCTAATTTATGATTATTCTATCCACAAGATATTTTTATTTTTTTGGTTACCTTTTCTTTATCTCCAGTTAGCTTTATCTTATCCATGAATATTCCTATCAGTTCCTGGCAAAAGTCTAATTGATATAGCTGAACCATTGTGGAATTAATAAGATTCCCGATTTTCAGCTTAAATGTAACCTTGACCATATCATTATTAGGGGCCTCGAAAAGTCGTTCGAAAATCTTGACACTTTCTACATCGATATTTCCGGTTTCAGGAGGTGATATATCAACTGGTCTAGACAGCATTACAGAAAGTGAAGTGGCAGAGGAACCCATCATCTGATTCATAGCTTCCTGAATGGCAGATAGCTCTAGTTCACCAACGACTCTGTTTTCAACATTTTCACCGGTCCCACCCATCATAAGATCGGCAATTACCAAAACATCATGAGGTTTCAATAGAAGTATGTTGCCACCATCCAAACCTACTATATAGTTTATATGCACAATAATACATTCCTCGGAGTAATCATCGAGAGCGTGGCTTCTGTTGATAACTGAAATCTTTGGAGTCTTTATTGCAACCTTCTTGTTCTGGATCAAAGCGCTTAGCGCAGTAGCAGAAGAACCCATACTGATATTGGATATCTCACCAAGAGCATCTAACTCTTGAGTGGAAAGAACATAATTGTTTGTCATTGGATGTCCTCCATTGCTCTATAAATAAAGTAATTCAAGTGTCGTAATACCAAAGGGTAAAATAATAACCACCAAATTAAAACAATCCATTGTGCGATTATATTTAGAATAATTGTAGCATAAAAAAATAATGATGTCAGAATATTTTCTACAAGTTTATAAGACAGATCACTGTGGTTCCTGAATGTGATCCCATCCTTGAGATATAATAGTTCTTATGTGCTCGTCGGCTAGACCGTAGTATATTTGCTTGCCATCTCGTTTAGAACATACCAGGCGAGCTTGCTTTAATACCTTTAACTGATGTGATACGGCAGATTGAGTCATCGATAGAGAATCAGCCAGGTCAGTTACACAGCAACAACTATCGGATAATCGGAAGAGTATGTGTAACCGGGTTACATCTCCATAAGTCTTGAAAAGCTCTGCAAGCATTGAGAGCTTTTCTTCATTAACATTATCAAGGGTGTCTATTTTGAATTTGTCAGCCATATATAACCTCTTCTATTTATTCAGTGAACTTTTTGGTAAAAAGAGCTCGGATAGCGTTGATGACTGCAATTATCATTACGCCCACATCTGCAAATACCGCCAACCACATATTGGCCAATCCGAAAGCACTCAGTATAAGACAGGCAAATTTTACGCCAATGGCGAAAACAATGTTTTCATGCACTATCCGCATGCATTTCCTGGATATTCTGATGGCGGAAGCGATTTGCTTGGGATTATCATCCATTAGGACAACATCGGCGGCCTCTATAGCAGCGTCTGATCCTAGAGCACCCATGGCTATACCTATATCTGCTCTAGACAAAACAGGAGCATCATTGACACCATCACCTACAAAGGCAACTTTATTATTAGAAGGATTGGTAACGGATGAGAGAATATTTTCTATCTCATCTACCTTGTCTCCGGGTAGAAGCTCAGCCTTGAATTCATCTATACCGAGATCTGATGCAACCTCAGAAGCAACAGTGGCAGAATCACCGGTCAGCATTACGGTCTTACGCACACCATGATTTTTAAGCAATCGGATGGCTTCTTTGGCAGTAGGCTTAACAATATCAGATATAAGTATATGACCAGAATATTCTCCATCTATTGCAATATGAACTATGGTTCCGAACAGGTGACAGCGAATAGATTGAATGCCGAGACTGTCCATCAGTTTTTCATTGCCAACAGCAATACTTTTGCCATCTACAATAGCAGTTACACCATTTCCGCTTATTTCTTTAATGTCAGATACACGGGACAGGTTAAGGGCCTCACCGTAAGCAGCCTGAAGGCTCTTGCTGATAGGATGTGAAGATGCGCTTTCTGCATAGGCAGCGTAGCGGAGGAGCTCGTGATCCTCTAATGGATTATGATGGATTCCGTTGACGGAAAAAACTCCTTGAGTAAGAGTGCCTGTCTTATCAAATACAATGGTGTCGGTTTTGGATAAAAGCTCAATAAAATTAGAACCTTTAACTAATATTCCAGCCTTGCTGGCTCCGCCGATCCCTGCAAAAAATGAAAGGGGGATGCTGATGACAAGTGCGCATGGACAGCTGATCACCAGAAAAGTGAGAGCTCTGTATATCCAGTCTCCCCACATGGGAACATCGCCAATCAAAATTTGAATAATTGGAGGGATAAAGGCCAGGAAAAGAGCACTGAATACTACAGCAGGTGTATATATTCTGGCAAACTTTGTGATAAAATTCTCGGATTTTGATTTTCTGGAGCTGGCATTTTCTACCAGATCTAGGATCTTTGATGCGGTGGATTCTTCGAATTTTTTAGTAGTTTTAATCTTGAGAACGCCGGACATGTTGATACATCCGCTTATTACATCGTCACCCTTGACAATATCTCTTGGTAGGCTCTCACCTGTTAGTGCACTTGTGTTTAGAGTCGAGTTGCCATCGGTTACTATTCCATCTATAGGGATCTTTTCACCGGGATTGACAATTATTATCGAACCTATTTCTACACCATCAGGGTCTACTCTTTCAACATGGCCATTGGACTCGATATTAGCATAGTCAGGACGGATATCCATAAGACCGGAAATATTTTTGCGGCTTTTGCCGACAGCGTAGCTCTGAAACCATTCTCCTGTTTGATAAAATAGCATTACAGCAATAGCTTCGGTATAATCTCCACTACGGGACAGAGCAACGGCAATAGCACCAAGGGTGGCAATAGCCATCAGAAAACATTCATCAAAGGGCTGTCTGTTTATTATGCCCTTGCCCGCCTTTATCAAAACATCATACCCAATTATTAGGTATGGGATCATGTATAGTATGAATCTAAGAATCCCGGTGATTGGCATAAAATGAAGAAGGATCATTAATGCCGTAGACACAAGGATTTTAGTAAGCATTTTCTTCTGTTTTTTGTTCATTTGAGTAGCCTCTTCTAAAAATCAATCTCGCAGTCAGATTCAACCTTGCGGCAGTTCTTTAAAACATTTTCCATAACGGAAGAGGGATCAGCACCTTCTTCGAATTCAACTTTCATCTTAAGAGTCATAAAGTTGATGTTGCAATCAGCCACACCGGTAGTTTTCTTGGCAGCATCCTCCATTTTTGAAGCACAATTAGCACAGTCTACTTCGATAGAATAAGTTTTTTTCATATGAATCTCCGTTTACCGATATAATCGGATTTAATTAATAATATTGTTGGCTACAACATATGAGCAATTGCTCATATGTTAATTTGAGTATACTACTTAGAAATTAATAACGCAATAACTATTTTACGTTAAAAACCATTTGTTTTCTGCTTATGCATATGGTCAAAGTATCATTTGGGTCAGGCCGGTATTTGGATTTGCGGATCAAAAGGCTCACAGATATCCGGCAGAAAGATTCAGAATTTTCATTAACTCTTGCAAACCACGTGGTGTTTCAGCAAGATTCTTCACTGAGTGCCCTGCCAATTTGTCGGCATCCTGTTCAGTGAATGTCAATAAATGTTTTTCGCCATCAACAGTATATTCAAAAGTAACATAGTCAAGATTATCAATTACGGAGATTAATGCACTTGCATATGACTTCATCTTAGATTCTATCTGCGTTTTTTCCATTGATGCATAATCTTGTTTCATAATAAGTTTCCAACCATAAGGTTCCTCTTTGGTCTGAAGCTCATTGGAATAAGTTCCTATAGCTTTCCATATGCCAAGAGCCAATGCACTATCTTCATTTTGAGGCATATTTCCAATATAGGGATGCTTTGTTTTGTATAACTGTGATACACCATCGGAGATATTTTCTCCGTTATCCCAAAGGATCCGATCACCCAGCCATACTTGAGAAATAGCATTATTACTATTATAATCAGCTTTAAAATAATTCTTATTAAAGTTAGATCGTTTTGTTTCCAAAACGGTAACATGGATGCTTCCATTTTTATTATCAAATTTTACTGCGGATATACCTTTTCCGGGATCAGTTAGATTTCCCTTAAGCATAATATGGAAATTTTTCACTGTGGCATCGATTTGAACAAGGCTCGGATTGTTTACTTTTTTTCCTATAAAAAATGCGTTTATTAACACAGCTGCAATTAATGCAATGACCGTAATAATTGCAAAAAAAAGTGTTTGAAGTCTTGCTTTTGCACGCACTTTTTTGAAAAAATCGATATCGTGATTTTGCATCTTTATTTCTGATATTTCGGGGTGCTTCATTCGATTTAATATTTCACGGCAGCTCGTACAATTCTGGATATGTGTTTCAATGGACTGATTTGTTACATCGCTGGTAAGACAGTCCACATAAGATGGCAATAAGTCCTGAACCACTTCACATGATAATTCATTCTTCATTTTGCTCTATCTCCTTTTTAAGGCGTTCTTTTCCACGGTAAAATGATACTCTTGCCCAATTCTCGGTCTTACCAAAGACATCTCCTATCTCACGAAAAGAAAGATTTCCAAACAATCGCATATAGATAATTTCACGATAAGGTTCCGGACAATCGTGTAGCATTTTCATTATTTCTATTCGATTAACGCTTACAAATACATCTTGTTCGGCGGAGGGTACGGAAAAATCCATTTGAGCCAGTGCATCTAAGTCTTCCATAGCTGGATGCTTTCGCTGGTAAGCTAGAAAATTATTTCTTGCAATCGCGCATAACCAAGTTGTTATCTTACAGCTCTGGTCAAAGCGATCAATACTTTTAGTTGCCTGGTAAAACGTTTCCTGTGTCAGCTCTTCTGCTATATCCACACTGTGTGTTAGTGTCATCAGATACTTAAATACAGTCTGTGCATATTGCTGATAGATTTCGTTTATGGACTGCACGCACTTCCCCCTTTCGTTCATTTCTATTTATTAATGTCGACAATCAAAGATTTGTTACAGAAAAATAAATACTTGCATAAAAAAGTTTATGCTTTTTACCTTTTCATGTTACAATATTTATCAAGAATAGAGTTTTGATTTTTGCAATTATTATAACCCAAAATATAACCTAAAAAATAACATAGAGGTTTTTTATATGAGTGGATATCTCAAGGGCAATTCGATTGTTGGGGAGGAAAGAATTCAGTTCAAACCAGTGAAATACGGCTTGTTTGCAGCAATTGCTATTCTGATGTGTGTATTTACGATTTTTTTCGCAGAGATTGCCACATCTAAATTGAAGAGTAAGAGTGACAGTGCAAAAAAGATGCGTGTAGACTCTGGATGGAATATCACATACAACAATTATGAATATAAGAATGTGACTCTTTCAAAATTCAAATTCCCGGTGGCTGAAAAGGGAGATACCATAACAATGGTTGGAAAACTTCCTAAAGAAGTGATTCAAAATGCCGCAATGATAATGTATATCCGGTATACAGACTTTTCTGCAAGTATAAATGGCAGAGAGTTTTTTTCTTATAGTAAAAAGAGATATGACGAGGGCAAAATCACGGGAAGTGGCACACTGAGTGTTTGTCTTCCATATGGATATCAGGGCAAGATGATAAAGATTGTCATGAGAGTAGGAGAGAATCAAGCGTTTTCTTCCATTGGGGCTCCGCTTATAGTAAATCAGGAGAGCCGTTACATAGATTATGCGGCTGAAAACATATGGACTCTTATGATATCATTCTTTCTGGTCCTATTTGGAATAGTGCTTGTGGTTTGTGGTACTATGAGTGCCATTTTCAAAACGCTGGAACAATCCAGCATAGCGAAGCTAGTATGGATGGCTCTTTTTTCGATTTCAGCAGGATTCTGGATACTCTGTACATCGGAGCTTACAGAATTGTTTTCAAGTGATCTTGTGTTTAAGGTATATCTGGAATACATGTGTGTGTATACCGCTCCATTCTTTTTTCTATGTTATCACACAGATGGTAATGACAATAACAAACGTGCAATAAGAAGATATTTGTTTCGAGCTGTTGCTATTGTTAATATGATCTTTATAGGTGTGGTATTTATACTTCAGGCACTACAGATCGTTAATATGCCATCGTTCCTTATATTAGGACAGATATTGGATGTTTTTACGTTAGCGTATGTATTGACTACGAGATTATTGGATATTAAGAGAAAAGTGACTAACAGCTATTATTCTATTATTGGCACTCTTGTAGTTACTATATATGCATTTTGGGAACTGATCGTGTTTAATTACGCCAAGTACGTAGATAAAAGCGGAGATGCGCAGTATCAGGTAAAGGGATTTCAGGTCGCAGTTCTGATATTTGCCAGTTCACTTTTCCTGGACTATATTAATGATACGATCCGCTCTGAGAGAAATAAGGCCAAAATCGATGTGATGTCACATCTGGCATACACAGATGCACTTACGGGGATCAATAACAGGCAGGCTACAGAGGATTATTTTGATAAGGTAGACAGGGATAATAATTTCTACAGTGTCATAGAGTTTGATCTAAATGAACTTAAAAAAGTCAATGATGAGCAAGGTCATGAACAGGGTGATGAATATATCAGGTCATTTGCCAATGTTCTGCTAAATGCATCTAAGGGATGGGGATTTATCGGTCGAATCGGCGGAGACGAATTCACAGCTGTTATAGTTTCGGATGAATACAAATTAAATGAGGAAACAGAGAAATTTCTGATGGCATTCAAAAGGGAATTAAAAAGAGAGAATTCTTATAATCACTTTGTAAATATGAGTGCAGCTGTAGGCGTATGTTATTATAACGAAATAGGAGTTCATTCAATAAGGTCTGCACTAAAGATTGCAGATAAGAGAATGTACAATGATAAGGCAGAGATGAAAAAAAATAATAATAAAATCTGAAACAGGAAGCGAGCATCGTGATTTTAATACCACGTTGCTCCTTATTTTGATAAATTGTTTTATAACAGAGTGTAATTAATAGATCGTATTTTATGAGGTGAAAATCATGCAAAAATGGAACAGAGTAAATTATCAACCGAATCTTCCATTATATAAGGGCAGGGAGAGAGTGACAGCTAGCAGAGAACATCTGGAAGTTTCGAAGAATGCTGCCAAAGAAGGTATGGTTCTTTTAAAAAATGATGGGAACCTATTACCACTGAAAAGAGGGTCAAGAGTGGTCCTTTTCGGCAAGGGAACCTTTGATTATGTAAAAGGCGGAGGCGGAAGCGGAGACGTAACCGTGTCACATAGTATTAATCTGTATGATGGATTTAAAAAATATCCTGAGATGATAAACGTCTATGATGAAACCGCGAAATTCTATAAAAATTATGTAGAAAAGGAATATTCAAATGGTAATGCTCCTGGCATGATCGAGGAACCGACGTTACCGGATGATATATTAAATACTGCAAAGAATTATGCTGATATCGCAATTATCTCCATAAGCAGATTTTCAGGGGAGGCCTGGGATAGAAAAATAGAAGGAGTAAAGTGCAGAAGCTCTCGAAAAGAGGATTGGGTCACACCGATGCAGGAAAGAGCAGATGTTCTGTTCCCAAGAGGAGATTTTTATCTCACTGACGAAGAGACCGAAATGGTAAGTAAGGTTAAAAAAGCTTTTGAGAAAGTTGTTGTGGTTCTGAACGTAGGCGGAGTAGTGGATACAGAGTGGATTAAAAATGATCAGAATATCTGTAGTTGCCTCTTGGCCTGGCAGGGAGGAATGGAAGGCGGGCTGGCAGAGGCTGAGCTTTTGATGGGAATGGGATATCCATCGGGAAAATTGGCAGATACTTTTGCAAAGCGTATAGAGGATTATCCCTCAACAGAAGGATTCTACGCTTCTGATGATTATGTAGAATATACAGAAGATATATATGTAGGTTATAGATATTTCGAAACAATACCGGGCGCTCGAGAGAAGGTTAACTATCCTTTTGGATATGGGCTGTCATATACAAATTTTGATATAGATAATCTGGAGCTGGAGACAAGAATTGATGGTACCGGAGATGTGATAGTACGTTGCGATGTTACCAATATAGGGACTCATACGGGAAAAGAAGTTATTCAGGTGTATTATAGTGCTCCCCAGGGAATCCTGGGTAAGTCTCGGATGGCATTGGGCGGATATAAAAAGACCAGAGAATTGGATCCGGGAGAAACAGAAAGAATAGAAATATCCTATCCTGTTACATATATGGCATCCTACGATGATGCAGGCAAGGTAGCAAAGTCGTCATATATTCTAGAGCAAGGTGAATATTTTATTTATGTAGGTAATTCGGTTGAGGATGTAATAGAGGCCGGAGCACTGGAACTAGATGAGAATGTACTGGTGGAGAGACTTAGCGAGAAGCTAAAGCCGAACAAACTTAAAAAGAGAATGAGACCGGATGGTAGTTTTGAACCATTAGAGACATATGATCAGGCTGAAAAATCGAAAAATGATAGCCGTGATAATGAGTACCCTGCAGAAATCGATGGGACAGTGGGGTATGCTCCCGCATATAGAGCTGTTCCACGTCAGAAATTATGGGATGAGAATGGTAAACCGAAGTTTATAGATGTGGCAGAAGGAAGAATCTCACTGGATGAATTCGTGTCAAAATTACCGGATGAGATATTGGCCGAATTACTAGGAGGACAGCCTAATACCGGAGTAGCAAATTGCTATGGTATAGGGAATCTGCCGGAGTACGGCGTGCCCAATGCCATGACAGCAGATGGCCCTGCCGGACTTAGAATACTTCCCGAAGTTGGAGTATGTACAACAGCATTTCCATCAGCTACACTATTGGCATGCACATGGAATCCAGAGATTACATATAAAGTTGGAGTGGCAGCAGGAGAAGAGGTTAAGGAAAATAATCTTGCTGTTTGGTTGGCACCTGCTGTCAATATACATAGAAACCCGCTATGCGGAAGAAATTTTGAATATTATTCAGAGGACCCGGTATTGGCAGGCAACCAGGCATCAGCTTTGGTAATGGGAGTTCAGTCGAATCATATCGGAGTATCCTTGAAGCACTTTGCACTTAATAATAAAGAGAGCAATAGATTTCATTCAGATTCTAGAGTATCGGAAAGAGCAGCAAGGGAAATTTATCTAAAGCCCTTTGAAATAGTAGTAAAAGAGTCTGATCCATGGACTGTAATGTCGTCGTACAATCTGATAAATGGTGTAAGAGCATCTGAAAATCTGGATCTCCTAACAGGTATATTAAAGGGAGAATGGGGATATGATGGTATGGTCACAACAGATTGGTGGAACTATGCAACTCATTATAAAGAGGTTATGGCAGGAAATGATATCAAGATGGGAACCGGATATCCGGAACAATTGATCTGCGCTGTCCAAGAGGGACTGATAAATAGGAAAAACCTTGAAAATTCAGCAAAACGAGTATTGGCTATGATACTAAAACTGGATTAAGTCAGACACATAGATACAGATACGAATTGGATACCTTTACATGATGTGGAGCGGTGTTCAAATGTCCAAAAAAGGATGTGAAAATTATATTTTCACATCCTTTTTATTATAGTTTTATTACAGTTTTTTATAGTTATCCGAGTATTACTTCGACATTAAGCTCTTCTCCGGAAACAGGAGGGATCACATTAATGGGAAGATCGCCAATATGAGCCTCATCACCATTTATCAAAACAGAAGAAACACCCTTTTGAACATGATCGGGATTCTTCACAGTAATATGGTAAGTGCAGCCGCGGAAGATCCTATCGATCTTGTATTCATCTACATCAGATGGAATACAAGGATCTATTCTAAGACCATCAAAATCAGGCTGAATACCAAGTATGTACTGACTGATACAAGTGAATGTCCAGGCAGCAGTACCGGTGAGCCAACTGTTTTTGCCTTCTCCAAAAGTAGGCGCGTCCTTGCCGGCTACCATCTGACAATATACATAAGGTTCTGTTCTATGGATCTCTCCGATATCTTCCAGATATACAGGACATGTTTTCTTAAATGTTTCAAAGGCACGATCACCATTACCTAAAACGGTTTCGGCGCAAGCGATCCAAGGGTTGTTATGACAGAATATTCCGGCATTCTCCTTGTATCCTGGCGGATATGATGATATCTCACCTAGTTCAACATGGTATTTTGTATAGGCAGGCTGTAATAGTACTATTCCGTACTTACTGTCGAGCCTGTCTCGTACACTTTGAAGTGCTTTTTCAGCCTTGCCATTTTGCTTGCCGATTCCAGCCATTACACACATTCCTTGGGGTTCTATGTATATCTGACCTTCTTCGTTTTCAGATGAACCAACAGGTTTACCATATGCGTCATAGGCACGTCGAAACCACTCTCCGTCCCAACCGGCAGTCTCCACAGCGGCTACCATTTTATCAATAAGAGATCGAATATCCTCTGACTCAGCGCTTTGTCCTACTTTGCTGCATAGATCAGCATATTCATTACCATATTTTACATACATTCCTGCTATAAAAACAGATTCTGCAACAGGACCTTCGCTGGGACCGAATGTCTGGAAACTTTCTCCGGGCTCTTCTGAGAAACAGTTCAAGTTCAGACAATCATTCCAATCAGCTCTTCCGATGAGAGGGAGCTTGTGAGGACCGAGGTTAGTAGTAGTGTATTTAAAACTCCTTCTTAGATGCTCCATAAGTGGAACAGCTTTGGAAAAATCACTATCAAATGCACAAGGTTCGTCTAAGATTCCATAATCACCGGTTTCTCTAATATATGCACATGTACCGGCGATCAGCCATAGCGGATCGTCATTGAAACCACCACCGATAGAAGCATTTCCCCTCTTGGTAAGAGGCTGATACTGGTGATAAGTACTGCCATTATCGAACTGAGTGTTGGCAATATCTATGATTCTTTCTCTTGCACGGGACGGAATCAGATGTACGAATCCTAGGAGATCCTGACATGAATCTCTGAATCCCATTCCTCTGCCTAAACCGCTTTCGTAATAAGAAGCAGAACGGCTCATATTGAAAGTGACCATGCATTGATATTGGTTCCATATATTGACCAAACGATTAAGCTTGGAGTCTTTTGACTTAAGAGTATAGGTAGAAAGTAGACCATCCCAGTACTGATGAAGTTCAGCAAGTGCAGCGTCAACCTGTTCATCTGTTTGATATTTTTTGAGTAATCTTTCTGCAGGAGCTTTGTTGATCACATTTGGAGCTATAAATTTCTTATCCTTAGGATTTTCACAGTAGCCTAGTACAAAAATAAAACTCTTTTCTTCTCCGGGAGCCAGGCTTAGATGGATATGATGGCTGCCTATTGGGGCCCATCCATGTGCTATGGAGTTTCGACTCTTACATTCACTGACTACAGTTGGATTATTAAATCCATTATAGGCACCTACAAAATCATCTCTTGATGTATCGAAACCATCAATATCACAGTTTACAGAATAGACCGCATAATGATTACGTCTCTCACGGTACTCTGTTTTATGATATATGGTACTTCCTTCTACCTCTACCTCTCCGGTAGAGAAGTTACGCTGGAAGTTGGAAGCATCATCCTCTGCATTCCAAAGACAAAATTCTACTAAACTGAAAATATCTAATTCTTTATTTTCTGTACCATTATTTGTAATAACAAGTCTGTTGATCTCACAAGTATCGTTAATGGGAACAAAGGCTGTTATGCTAGCAGAAATGTTGTTTTTTTGTCCTTTTATAATAGTATATCCCAAACCATGTCTAGCACTATAATCATCTAATGCAGTTTGGGTAGGCTGCCATCCGGGATTCCAGATAGACTCACCATCATTGATGTAATAATATCTTCCGCCATTGTCTGATGGACAATTATTGTATCTGTATCTAGTCAGACGGAGAAGCTTGGCATCTTTATAAAAAGAATATCCTCCGGCTGTGTTTGAGATTAGACTGAAGAAGTCGTTGCTGCCAAGGTAATTGATCCAGGGCAGTGGAGTTTTCGGGGTAGTAATGACATATTCTTTATGTTCATCATCGAAATGCCCGTATTTCATATTAACACCTCATTTTCTTTCGAAAACGTTTTCGAATGTACCAACGAAATTATATGGGTAAACATGATAAATGTAAAGAGTAACCTTGGTATTGCACCCATAAATTGTGAAAAGTGCACAAAAAACAATCAAAAAAGTTATGAAATAGTTTCGTTGACACATTTGTGAAAACGATTTAGTATGTGATAAGCGAAAACGATTTAGTGAAAATCAATACAGTTTTGAGTTAGTGATAGGATTGGTTGGTTGTAGTTAGTTAGGCGGAGGAATATGGCAACTATCAAGGATATAGCAAAAAAATTAAATGTTTC
>ERZ795062.428-NODE-428-length-36233-cov-11.366825_pt1 | contig 36233 bp, 46 predicted proteins | sample MGYA00375146_ERZ795062 | MGnify/ENA primary metagenome ERZ795062 (study PRJEB30191, sample SAMN05720281) | activated sludge metagenome | isolation source: Anaerobic digester | place: USA | collected 2015-07-16 ...
GAGCACTTGCATGGTAAGCAAGAGGTCACCGGTTCGAGTCCGGTCATGGGCTCCAAAAATAATAATCAAGAAACACCCGGGACAGTTTCCTTGTACTTAATTTTTTAGCAGTATGTAGAAGAATTCGATGTCCTTTCTTTAATGAACAAAATTATTAAGGAGGAATAGAAAATGGCTAAAGAAAAATTTGAAAGAACCAAACCTCACGTAAATATAGGAACAATAGGTCACGTAGACCATGGTAAGACTACATTAACAGCAGCAATAACAACAGTATTAAATAAAAGGCTAGGTGCAGGTCAAGTAATGAGCTATGACAATATAGACAAGGCACCAGAGGAAAGAGAAAGAGGAATAACCATATCTACATCCCACGTAGAATATGAAACAGAAAAACGTCACTATGCTCACGTAGACTGTCCAGGACACGCTGACTACGTAAAGAACATGATCACAGGAGCAGCTCAAATGGATGGAGCAATCCTTGTAGTATCAGCAGCAGACGGTCCTATGCCTCAAACAAGAGAGCATATATTACTATCAAGACAAGTAGGAGTACCAAAGATAGTAGTATTCTTAAACAAAGCAGATATGGTAGACGATGAGGAACTAATTGAACTAGTAGAAATGGAAGTAAGAGAACTATTAAATGAATACGAATTTGATGGAGACAACACAAGCATAATAGTAGGTTCAGCCTTAAAAGCTATAGAAGATCCCGATGGACCATGGGGAGATAAGATAATGGAATTAATGGAAGCAGTAGATAATGATATACCAGAACCAGAAAGAGAAATAGACAAACCATTCCTAATGCCAGTAGAAGACGTATTCACTATAACAGGAAGAGGAACTGTAGCCACAGGTAGAGTAGAAAGAGGAGTAGTAAAAACAGGAGACACAGTAGAAATAGTAGGATTACAAGAAGAATCAAGACAAGTAGTAGTAACAGGAGTAGAAATGTTCAGGAAGGTATTAGATGAAGCTCAAGCAGGAGACAATATAGGAGCATTACTAAGAGGGGTACAAAGAGATGAAATAGAAAGAGGTCAAGTATTAGCAGCACCAGGAACTATTACACCCCATACAAAATTTGAAGCAGAAGTATATGTACTAACCAAAGAAGAAGGTGGAAGACATACTCCATTCTTCAACGGCTATAGACCACAATTTTACTTTAGAACTACTGACGTAACAGGAGATATACAATTACAAGAAGGTGTAGAAATGGTAATGCCAGGAGACAATGCCAAATTTACTATAGAACTAATCACCCCAGTAGCAATGGAAGAAGGATTAAGATTTGCTATACGTGAAGGTGGAAGAACTGTAGGAGCAGGAGTTGTAACTAAGATAATTGGTTAATTGAATTTTAATAAAAGACTAGGTCTTTTGGCCTGGTCTTTTTTTAGGGTTTTAGTAGGATATTCTTACTATCAATTGGATAAAATTATAAAAAAGATGAGCAAACTCATGTAAGAATTTTTATTGACATAATTTTTAATTTGTGATAGTTTATATTAAGTAATGTAGTTAATAATGGGTTCTTTTACCCGACAGAAACTGCAGTTAATATATATATCAATAATAGGGTGTAGGAGGTGTAGCAGATGAGGGATAGAATCATATTAGCTTGTACTGATTGTAAACAAAGGAATTATACTTCAACTAAGAATAAAAACACCAATCCAGAAAGAATAGAGCTTAAGAAATACTGTAAGTTCTGTAAAACCCATACTGTTCATAAGGAGACTAGATAAAAAGAAAACTAAGTAAGGATGTGAGTTTATGTCAGCTCAAACCGGTGCAAAAAAAGGTAGAGTAAGCACTTATTTTAAAGGCGTTAAAGCTGAAATGAAAAAAGTTATATGGCCTACTAAGAAGGAACTAGTAAACTATACAGGCGTGGTTGTTTTAATTAGCGTTATTGTAGGCTTAGTAGTTTGGGTGTTAGATTTAGGGATACATCGAGTGTTATCATTGATTATTAAGTAATAAGGAGGAGGGAAGGGCCATTATTAGGTCCAGGAAGGTATGACTGATAAGGTTGAGAATAGAGCAGAACGAGCTAAAATGGCTAAATGGTATGTAGTCCATACTTATTCTGGCTATGAAAATAAAGTAAAAGCTAATATAGAAAAGATGGTAGAAAACAGGGGAATGATCGATGATATATTTGAAGTAGTAGTACCTACTGAAGAGTATATTGATACAAAAAGTGGCGAGAAAAAACTTAAAGAAAGAAAGCTTTTCCCTGGGTATGTTCTTATAAAGATGATAATAAACGATGTATCTTGGTATCTTGTAAGAAACACTAGAGGTGTTACAGGATTCGTAGGGCCTGGCTCTAAGCCTGTACCTTTGTCAGACGAAGAAGTAAAAGCTTTAGGGGTACAAGATGCAACATTACCATCTATAGACTTAAAAGAAGGTGATGTTATTAAAGTTATCACAGGCCCCTTTGAAAACTTTATGGGAACTGTTGAAAGCATAAATTTAGAAAAGAAAAAGGTTAAAGTGTTCATATCTATGTTTGGAAGGGAAACCCTTGTAGAATTAGATTTTGATCAGATAGAGAAGTTGTAATTTTGTTTACAAAAGCTAATAAGCTTTTTAGATAGATTTAAATTAGTGGGAGAGTATAATCTCATTAAACCACATAAGGGATTGAGGAGGTGGAATTAATATGGCTAAAAAAGTCATAGCTGTTGTTAAATTACAAATACCAGCTGGCAAAGCTACTCCAGCCCCACCTGTAGGTACTGCATTAGGGCCTCATGGAGTAAATATCATGCAATTTACGAAAGAGTTTAATGCAAGAACTGCAGATCAGGCTGGAATGATAATACCAGTAGTTCTTACAGTTTATCAGGATAGATCTTTTACATTTGTTACTAAAACACCACCTGTTTCTGTATTGATAAAGAAAGCTGTAGGGATTGAATCAGGCTCTGGTGAACCTAATAAACAAAAGGTTGCTACTATTTCTAAAGACAAGGTTAAAGAGATTGCAGAAATAAAGATGCCAGATATAAATGCAGGCAGTATAGAAGCTGCCATGAGTATGGTAGCTGGAACAGCACGAAGTATGGGTGTTGTTGTTGAAGACTAATCAATAAGTGGGAGGATATTCCGATAAAACCACAAGGAGGTATAATTATGGCAAAGAGAGGGAAAAAATATCAAGAAAGCTTTAAACTAGTAGATAGGACTCATCTATATGATGTAGTAGAAGCAATAGAATTAGTTCAAAAAACTGCTAAAGCTAATTTTGATGAAACAGTGGAATTAGCAGTAAGACTTGGTGTAGATCCAAGGCATGCAGATCAACAAGTAAGAGGTGCAATAGTACTACCTCATGGAACAGGAAGGACTAGAACAGTTTTAGTATTTGCAAAAGGTGAAAAAGCTAAAGAAGCAGAAGAAGCTGGGGCAGATTATGTAGGAGGCGAAGAATTAGTAGAAAAAATACAAAAGGAAAACTGGCTTGATTTTGATGTTGTGGTTGCTACACCAGATATGATGGGAGTAGTAGGTAAAATTGGTAGAATCCTTGGGCCAAAAGGGCTTATGCCTAATCCAAAATCAGGTACAGTTACTTTTGATGTAGGAAAAGCAGTAAGAGAGATTAAAGCTGGTAAGGTAGAATACAGAGTTGATAAATCTAGTATAATACACGTACCAATAGGAAAAGTTTCCTTTGGAACAGATAAGCTAAGAGAAAATTTTGCTGTTATAATGGAGGAAATCATTAAGGCTAGGCCAGCATCTACAAAGGGTAAATACTTGAAGAGTATAACTTTATCAAGCACTATGGGACCTGGCATAAAGGTTAATCCACAACAATTAGTAGATAAATTTGTTGCAAAAAAAGAAAAATAAATTGTTGACAGAAAGTTTGTTTATTGATATAATTTTTATGTTAATTAAATAGGCACCGTAGACAGTAGGAACCTGTTTGGTTTAAAATTCTCCTACCGAGGTGAGACGGAAACTAGTCAATTAATCTAGAAATTAGGGTCTCTCCATGTCTACGGAGAGACCCTAATTTGTTATAGCCTTTAGGAGGTGAAGCTGTTGAAGGAAAAAGTTCTAGAAGAAAAGAAGCAAGTAGTTGCTGAAATTACTGAAAAGGTTAATAAAGCTCAAGGTATGGTATTAGTAGATTATAGGGGTTTAAAAGTAGATGAAGTTACAGAATTAAGACGTAAATGTAGAGAAGCTGGAGTTGACTATAAGGTATATAAGAACACTATGATGAGATTTGCTTTTGAAGAAGCAGGTTTGGAAGAGTTTAACCAATACTTAACTGGACCAAATGCCATTGCATTTGGATTTGAGGATCCAATACAAGCAGCTAAGATTACCTATGAATTTGCAAAAAAACACAAAGAACTTGAAATTAAAGCTGGTATAGTTGATGGTAAAATAATAAGCACAGACCAAGTTGAAAACTTAGCAAGCTTACCATCAAAAGAGGTTCTTATAGCACAAGTATTAGGAGGATTAAATGCACCTATAGCAGGTTTTGCTAATGTACTACAAGGAACTATTAGAAAACTTGTATATGCATTAAATGGAGTAATAGAAAAACAAGAAGCTCAAGAAGCTTAAAACTTGAATTTTGAAAATATTTGGAGGGATATAAAAATGGCAAGTGAAAAAGTATTAAATTTAATTGAAGAAGTTAAGAATTTGACAGTATTAGAATTATCAGAATTGGTAGAGGCTTTAGAGGAGGAGTTTGGAGTTAGTGCACAAGCACCAGTAGCAACAGTAGCAGCAGCACCAGCAGCAGGTGGAGAAGCAGCAGCAGAAGAGAAATCAGAATTTGATGTTGTACTAAACTCACCAGGACAAGAAAAGATCAAAGTAATCAAAGCTGTTAGAGACATAACTGGTCTAGGATTAAAAGAAGCTAAAGAATTAGTAGATAATGCTCCAAAGGCTATCAAAGAAGGGGTTTCTAAAGAAGAAGCTGAAGAATTAAAATCCCAATTAGAAGAAGTTGGAGCAGAAGTAGAATTAAAATAATTGTAGACAAACATTAAAAAGGCTTTCGAAAAGAGAGCCTTTTTTGTTGTTGTGTTAAAAAAATACTTGACATAGTAGATATAGTATGGTAATGTATGTAGATGCCATAATAAACGAGACTATATGCTTTTCTGTATAAAATATCACTAATATGTCAATATTATAATATATTTACTTTGGCGATTACCAAAAGTAACCATGTACTTTTGGCTATTTTAGTTTAATAAGGGGTGAATTATTAATGGTACATCCTGTAACATACGGGAAACGAGTCAGGATGAGTTATTCACGTATTGATGAAGTATTAGATTTACCAGATTTAATTGAAGTCCAGAGAAGTTCTTATGAATGGTTCCTAGAGGAGGGATTAAAAGAAGTATTTGAGGATATATCCCCTATACAGGATTATACTGGCAATTTAATATTGGAGTTTGTAGATTATTATATCAATGAAGAACCTAAATATAGTGAAGACGAAGCAAGAGAAAGAGATGCTAATTTTTCCGCACCTTTAAAGGTAAAAGTACGTCTTATAAACAAGGAAACAGGAGAAGTAAAGGAACAGGAAGTGTTTATGGGAGATTTCCCATTGATGACGGAAAAAGGAACTTTCATAATCAATGGGGCAGAGAGAGTTGTAGTAAGTCAATTGGTAAGATCCCCAGGAGTATATTATTCGGAAGAAATCGATAAAGTAGGGAAAAAGCTATACTCTGCTACAGTTATACCCAACAGAGGGGCGTGGTTAGAATATGAAACAGATTCCAACAACATAGTTTATGTAAGGATTGATAGAACACGTAAACTTACTATTACTACATTATTAAGAGCTTTGGGTTTTAAAACCGATGCAGACATAATAGAAATTTTAGGAGAAACAGAACAAGTTTTAAAAACATTGGAAAAGGATAATACCAGCACAGAAGAAGAAGCTTTAATTGAAATATATAAAAGGCTAAGACCAGGAGAGCCACCTACAGTAGAAAATGCTAAATCTCTACTAAATAATCTATTTTTTGAACCAAGAAGATATGATCTAGCTAAAGTTGGGCGATATAAATTTAACAAAAAGTTGGCATTACACAATCGAATTATAGGGAGAGTAGCTGCTGAAGACATATTCAATCCAGAGACAGGAGAATTGTTTGTAAAAGAAGGAGAAAAGATTACAAGACAAAAAGCTATAGATATTGAAAATAGTGGAATTAATAAGGTGGATATTCAGCTAGACGATGGTAAGATAGTTCGAGTAGTAGGTAATAATTTTGTAGATGGAAAGGCTTTTGATTTACCTTTTTCTCTAGAAGAACTAGGCTTAAAGGAAAAGGTATATTATCCAATTATGAAAGAATTAATAGAAGCTTACGATGATCCAGAAGAATTAAAGGAAGAGATAAAGGAGAGAAATAGGGAAATATCTCCAAAACATATAATCCAGGATGATATAATTGCAAGTATAAATTATGAGTTCAACTTATTCAATGGAGTAGGTATGACTGATGATATAGATCATCTTGGCAATAGGCGATTGCGTTCAGTAGGAGAGCTTTTACAAAACCAATTTAGAATAGGTTTGTCTCGAATGGAAAGAGTAGTAAGGGAAAGGATGACTATACAGGATGTAGATGTAGCAACACCACAAGCCCTTATAAACATAAGACCAGTAGTGGCATCTATGAAGGAATTTTTTGGGAGCAGTCAATTATCTCAATTTATGGATCAAACTAATCCTTTAGCAGAATTAACCCATAAAAGGCGAATGTCGGCTCTAGGACCTGGAGGCTTAAGTCGTGATAGAGCTGGATTTGAAGTAAGAGACGTTCATCATTCTCACTATGGTAGAATGTGTCCAATTGAAACCCCAGAAGGGCCTAATATTGGTTTAATAACCTCCTTAACTACTTATGCAAGAATTAATGAATATGGATTTATAGAAGCTCCCTATAGAGTAGTAGACAAGGAAAGGGGAGTAGTTTTAGATAAAATCGAGTACTTAACAGCAGATGTGGAGGATGAGTTTGTAATAGCCCAATCTAATGAGCCTTTAGATGAAGAAGGCAGGTTTGTAAATCAAAGGGTTATAGCCCGGGGCAAAGATGGAGTAATAGATATATACCCAGCTAGTGAGGTAGACTATATGGATGTGTCCCCGAAACAGATTGTATCTGTTGGCACAGCTATGATTCCATTTTTGGAAAATGATGATGCTAATAGGGCGTTGATGGGTGCAAATATGCAGAGGCAAGCTGTACCCCTTTTAAAGACCGAAGCACCAATAATAGGAACGGGGATTGAATACAAGGCTGCAAGGGATTCAGGAGTAGTTGAAATAGCAAAAAATCCAGGTACTGTAGTAAAGGTAAGTTCTGAAGAGATATTGATTGAAAGGGACGAAGATGGACAAATTGATCGATATAAACTTTTAAAATTCAAACGTTCCAATCAAGGTACCACTATTAATCAAAGACCTATAGTGATTAAAGGGGAAAAAGTAGAAAAAGGGCAAGTTATTGCAGATGGTCCCAGTACAGATTTAGGAGAAATTGCTTTAGGCAAAAATTTATTAGTAGCTTTTATGACTTGGGAAGGATATAACTACGAAGATGCTATACTAATAAATGAAAAATTAGTAATAGAAGATGCGTTAACCTCTATCCATATAGAAGAATATGAATCAGAAGCTAGGGATACGAAACTAGGGCCAGAGGAGATTACACGGGATATTCCAAATGTGGGAGATGATATGCTAAAAGATTTGGACGAGATGGGAATTGTAAGAATTGGAGCAGAGGTAAAATCTGGTGATATACTAGTTGGAAAGGTTACGCCAAAAGGAGAAACGGAGCTTACCGCTGAAGAGAGACTTTTAAGAGCTATATTTGGAGAAAAAGCTAGAGAGGTTAGGGACACTTCCTTAAGAGTTCCCCATGGGGAATCTGGAATAGTAGTAGATGTGAAGATATTTTCTAGAGAAAATGGAGATGAACTATCCCCTGGTGTAAATCAGATGGTGAGAGTATATGTAGCAACAAAGAGAAAAATAAGCGTAGGGGATAAGATGTGTGGACGCCATGGTAATAAGGGAGTAGTATCTAGAATACTACCAGAAGAAGATATGCCTTATTTACCTGATGGAACCCCAGTAGAAATAATTCTTAATCCTTTAGGAGTTCCTTCACGTATGAACTTAGGTCAAGTACTAGAAGTACATTTAGGATTGGCTGCAAAGAAACTAGGATGGCATGTAGCTACACCGGTATTTGATGGTGCAAGTGATCAGGAAATAATCGAAGCTTTAAAGATGGCAGGATATCCTGAAAGTGGAAAAATAGAATTGAGAGATGGAAGAACAGGAGAAGTACTTAACAATCCTGTTACTGTAGGTTATATGTATATGTTAAAGCTTCACCATCTAGTAGATGACAAAATTCACGCTAGATCCACAGGACCTTACTCCCTTGTAACTCAGCAACCTCTTGGAGGTAAAGCACAATTTGGAGGGCAGAGGTTTGGAGAAATGGAAGTATGGGCATTAGAAGCCTATGGTGCAGCTCATACATTACAGGAGATATTAACGGTGAAATCAGATGACGTAATAGGTAGAGTAAAAACTTATGAAGCTATTGTAAAAGGCGAGAACATCCCAGAACCAGGGGTCCCAGAATCCTTTAAAGTTCTAGTAAAAGAGTTACAGAGTTTAGCATTGGATGTAAAGGTATTATCTGAAGAAGATGCAGAAATAGAGATTAAAGAATCCGTTGACGATGATGATATAGATGATTTTGAATTAATGGGAGAAGAATTAATCGATGATAGTCTAGATGATGATAAAGTTGAGGATGAGGAACTAGACTAAAATAGATAAAAAGTTTTAGAGAGTGTTTTATAAACTTATTATAGAAAGGAGAGAAAGCTCCTTGTTTGAATTAAATACATTTGATTCAATTAAAATTGGTCTTGCATCTCCAGAGAAGATAAGACAATGGTCAAAGGGAGAAGTAAAAAAACCAGAAACCATAAACTATAGGACTTTAAAGCCTGAAAAAGAAGGGCTCTTTTGTGAAAAGATATTTGGACCTACAAAGGATTGGGAATGTCATTGTGGGAAATATAAAAGAGTCAGATACAAAGGCGTTGTTTGTGATAGATGTGGAGTAGAAGTGACAAAGTCCAAAGTGAGAAGGGAAAGAATGGGGCATATAGAATTAGCTGCCCCTGTATCCCATATATGGTATTTCAAGGGTATTCCTAGTAGGATGGGGCTTATATTAGATATGTCACCTAGATCTTTGGAGAAGGTTTTATATTTTGCATCCTATATAGTAATAGATAGTGGAGATACTCCCCTATATGAGAAACAACTATTATCCGAACAGGAATATAGGGAAGCACAAGAAAAATATGAAAACCAATTTAAAGCTATGATGGGTGCAGAAGCCATTAAAGAGCTATTAGCAAAGATAGACTTAGATGAAGAAGCTAAAGATTTAAAATTACAATTAAAAGATGCAACAGGGCAAAAAAAGGTAAGGATAATAAGAAGACTTGAAGTAGTAGAAGCATTTAGGCAATCAGGAAATCGACCAGAATGGATGATATTAGACGTTATACCTGTTATTCCACCAGATTTAAGACCTATGGTTCAGTTAGATGGAGGTAGATTTGCTACTTCAGATTTAAATGACTTATATAGAAGGGTTATAAATAGGAATAATAGGCTAAAGAGACTATTGGACTTAGGAGCACCTGATATAATAGTAAGAAATGAAAAAAGGATGCTTCAAGAGGCCGTAGATGCTCTAATCGATAATGGTAGAAGAGGTAGACCTGTTACAGGACCGGGAAATAGACCATTAAAATCCTTATCGGATATGCTAAAAGGTAAGCAAGGTAGATTTAGACAAAATTTATTAGGTAAGAGGGTAGATTACTCTGGACGTTCTGTTATAGTAGTTGGTCCAGAACTTAAATTTTACCAATGTGGATTGCCTAAAAATATGGCTTTGGAGCTATTTAAACCCTTTGTCATGAAAAAGCTAGTAGAAGAAGAATACGCTCATAATATAAAATCTGCAAAGCGAATGGTAGAAAGGATGAAACCTGTAGTATGGGATGTATTAGACGAAGTCATAAAGGATCATCCTGTACTGTTGAATAGAGCACCTACCCTTCACAGATTGGGAATTCAAGCTTTTGAACCTGTACTAGTAGAAGGTAAAGCTATAAAACTTCACCCCCTAGTTTGTACCGCTTATAATGCGGATTTCGATGGAGATCAGATGGCTGTACACGTGCCATTGTCCATGGAAGCTCAAGCAGAAGCAAGGCTTTTAATGTTATCAGTAAACAATATATTAGCTCCAAAAGATGGAAAACCCATTACTACCCCAACTCAGGATATGGTTTTAGGTAGCTATTATTTAACATTAGAAAATCCTGGGGAAAAGGGAGAAGGAAAGATATTTAAAGACTATGATGAACTATTACAAGCCTATTACAATGGGGATGTAGATATACACGCAAAGGTTAAGGTTAGGAGAAAATTAAATGATGAGGATAGGGGACAGCTTGTAGAAAGTACTGTAGGAAGATTTATATTTAATGAACATATACCTCAAGATTTGGGATTTGTAGATAGAGAAAAGGACCCTTATTCCTTAGAAATAGATAGATTAGTAGATAAAAGCATGCTAGGAGATGTAGTAGAGAAATGCTATAGAAAGCATGGAAATACAGTAACTGCAGCAGTACTTGATCACATAAAGGAATTGGGATTTCATTACTCTACTATAGGAGCTATAACTATAAGTATGGAAGATATAATAGTACCAGAAGAGAAGGCGAAATTACTAGGAGATGCAGAAGAAGAAGTAGATAAATTTGAAAAATCCTATAGGAGAGGGCTTATATCTGATGAAGAAAGATATGAAAAAGTAATTGAAATATGGAATGAGACCACCGAAAAGGTTACAGATGCCTTGATGGAGGGATTAGATCCATTAAACAATATATATATAATGGCTCATTCAGGAGCTAGAGGTAGCAAAAACCAAATTAGGCAATTAGCTGGTATGAGGGGGCTTATGGCTAGTGCATCTGGTAAAACCATAGAAATTCCCATAAAGTCCAACTTTAGGGAAGGGCTAGATGTATTAGAATTTTTCATATCTACCCATGGTTCAAGAAAAGGGTTAGCAGACACAGCCCTTAGAACAGCAGACTCTGGTTATTTAACTAGGCGATTGGTGGATGTAAGTCAAGACGTAATAGTAAGGGAAGATGACTGTGGAACAGATCAATATATAGTATCCAGAGATTTTAAAGATGGAAATGAAATCATAGAGGAGTTAAAGGATAGAATTGTAGGAAGATATGTAGCAGAGGATGTAGTAGATCCAAATACCAAGAAAATAATAATTAAAAAAGATGAGATGGTTACAGAGGATATAGCAGAAAGAATAGATAAAGCAGGTATAAAAGAAGTAAAGGTTAGATCCGTATTAGTATGTAAAACTCGTCATGGAGTTTGTGCTAAATGTTATGGTAGAAATCTAGCTACAGGAAATCCAGTAAATGTAGGAGAAGCAGTAGGAACCATAGCTGCTCAATCCATAGGAGAACCTGGTACCCAACTTACAATGCGTACTTTCCATACTGGGGGAGTTGCAGGAGCTGATATCACTCAAGGTTTACCAAGGGTTGAAGAGCTATTTGAAGCAAGAAAACCAAAAGGATTAGCAGTTATATCTGAAATATCAGGAGAAGTAAGCATCAATGAAACCAAAAAGAAAAAGGAGGTCATCGTAACCTCAAAAGATGGAGAAACTAAAGCCTACAGTATACCTTATGGTTCAAGGTTAAAAGTAAAGTCAGGAGATTTTATTGAAGCAGGAGACGAAATAACAGAAGGATCAGTAAATCCTCATGATATATTAAAGATTAAAGGAGTACAAGGTGTACAAAACTATCTTGTAAAGGAAGTACAGAGGGTTTATAGGTTACAAGGAGTAGATATAGATGATAAGCACATTGAAATAATCGTAAGGCAGATGTTAGGCAAAGTAAAAGTAGAAAATCCAGGAGATACTGATCTATTGCCTGGAAGTTTAGTTAACCTTAATGATTTCGAAGACATAAACAAGGAAATTATAGAATCAGGAGGCAAACCTGCCATAGGCAGGAGAACCCTTTTGGGAATAACAAAAGCTTCCTTAGCAACAGATTCCTTCTTATCTGCTGCTTCCTTCCAGGAAACCACTAGGGTGTTAACTGAAGCGGCTATTAAGGGTAAGGAAGACAATCTTATAGGATTGAAAGAAAATGTAATAATTGGGAAACTCATTCCTGCAGGAACTGGAATGAAAAGGTACAAGAATATAGAATTGGTATATGTAAACGATGAAGAAATAGATGCAGTAGATAAAAATGATGTTGACAGTGAAAATAACTGATGATAAAATGTATTAGTGTGTTAATTAGAAGTGGACTCTTTGACGACATGAAGATTATGTGAACAGCACTGTTCACATAATCTTTCCAATGTTTAAAAGGAGGAGGAAACTTATATGTTATATAGGCTTAATACCGACAATAGAGTAGTTGGAACTAAGCAGGTTAAAAGGGCATTGGCCAATGGAGATGCAGAAGTGGTATATGTAGCTGAAGATGCAGATAAGAGGATAATAGATGAGATAGTCACAATATGTAAAGAACAACAAGTTGAATTAGTATATGTATCTTCCATGAAAGAATTAGGCAAAGCCTGTAATATCGATGTTAGTGCAGCAAGTGCTGCAATATTGAAACAAAACGCTATTTAAAAGGAGGTGCAATTATGCCAACAATTAATCAATTGATTAGAAAAGGTAGGCAAAAGGTTAAGCAAAAATCCAAATCTCCTGCACTAGGTGTAAATTATAACTCATTGAAGAAGGATACAACTACTGTACATTCACCACAAAAGAGAGGAGTTTGTACAGCTGTTAGAACTGTTACACCTAAAAAACCTAACTCAGCTTTGAGAAAAGTTGCTAGAGTTAGACTTACCAATGGAGTAGAAGTAAATGCTTATATACCTGGGGTTGGCCACAATCTACAAGAACATAGTGTTGTTCTAGTAAGAGGAGGTAGGGTTAAAGACCTTCCAGGTGTTAGGTATCACGTGGTAAGAGGTACTTTAGATGCAGCAGGAGTAGAAGGAAGGATGCAATCCAGATCTAAATATGGGGCTAAAAAGCCTAAGAAATAATTGTGCTAAAATGCTATGGAATTATTCCAATTAATATATATGCATTTGTGTGCACAGCGGCAGTTTAACTGTCGAGTACCAATGAATCTACTTTTTTATAGTTAAGGAGGGAAGAGAAGTGCCAAGAAAAGGATATATAGCTAAAAGAGAAGTAATGCCAGATCCAATATATAATGATGTAATTGTAACAAAACTTATCAACAATGTAATGCTTGATGGTAAAAAAGGTATTGCCCAAAACATAGTTTATGGCGCCTTTGATTATATAGAAGAACAAACTGGCGAAGAACCCCTTGAAGTATTCTATAAAGCTATGAACAATATAATGCCAGTGCTAGAAGTTAAAGGAAGGCGTATTGGTGGGGCAACTTATCAAGTTCCAGTAGAAGTTAGGCCAGAAAGACGAGAAACACTAGGTTTGCGTTGGTTAGTTCGTTATGCCAGATTAAGAGGAGAAAAGACCATGGTAGAAAGACTTGCTAAAGAAATAATGGATGCAGCTAACAATACTGGAGCAAGTGTTAGAAAGAGAGAAGAAACTCACAAGATGGCTGAAGCAAATAAGGCATTCGCACACTACAGATGGTAGTCAATAGATAGAATAATAAAATACAAGGGGGACTTATAATCAGGAAGGAGGAAATATTGTGCCCAGAAAAATTCCATTAGAAAGAACACGAAACATAGGAATAATGGCCCATATAGATGCAGGAAAAACAACTACTACAGAAAGAATACTGTTTTACACTGGGAAAATTCATAAAATAGGAGAGACCCATGAAGGTGCTGCACAGATGGATTGGATGGAACAAGAACAAGAAAGAGGAATAACCATCACATCTGCTGCAACCACATGTCACTGGAGAGATCATAGAATAAACATAATAGACACACCAGGGCACGTGGATTTTACAGTAGAGGTTGAAAGGTCCCTTAGAGTTTTAGATGGAGCAGTAGCGGTATTTTGTGCAAAGGGAGGAGTTGAACCCCAATCAGAGACGGTTTGGAGGCAGGCTGACAAGTATAATGTTCCTCGAATGGCTTTCATCAACAAGATGGATATCGTTGGAGCAGACTTTTTTAATGTAATAGAGATGATAAGAGATAGACTAAAAGCCAATCCAGTCCCCATACAAATACCAATTGGGAAAGAGGATAATTTTATTGGTGTAGTAGATTTAGTGAATATGAATGCCAGAATTTATAATGACGATCTTGGTGAAGATATAGAAGTAGTAGATATTCCTGAAGATTTAGTAGATTTAGCAGAAGAATATAGAGAAAATTTACTTGAAAACATTGCTGAATACGATGAAGATTTGATGATGAAGTATCTTGAAGGAGAAGAAATAACTCCTGAAGAGATAATTAAAGCCATAAGAAAAGCTACAATAGAGGTGGAGATTACTCCAGTTCTATGCGGTTCATCATATAAAAACAAAGGAGTGCAGCCCTTATTAGATGCTATTGTAGATTATATGCCTTCACCACTAGATATACCTCCAGTAAAGGGTGTAGCAGTGGATTCTGATGAGGAATTAGAGAGGATATCATCAGATGACGAACCATTTTCTGCATTAGCATTTAAAATAGTAACTGATCCATATGTAGGAAAACTTGCATACTTTAGAGTATATTCAGGTACCCTAAAGGCAGGGTCCTATGTATACAATTCAATAAAAGGCAAGAAGGAAAGAGTAGGTAGGATACTATTAATGCATGCTAATAAAAGAGAAGAAGTTGATGAAGTTTATGCAGGAGATATTGCAGCAGCAGTAGGACTTAAAGATACATCTACAGGGGACACCCTATGTGATGAAAATAATCCAATAATATTAGAAACTATGGAATTTCCAGAACCAGTTATAGAAGTAGCTATTGAACCAAAAACAAAAGCAAGTCAAGAAAAGATGAGTACAGCATTAGCAAAACTTGCTGAAGAAGACCCTACATTTAGGACTTCAACCAATGAAGAAACTGGACAAATACTAATAGCAGGAATGGGAGAATTACATTTAGAAATAATCGTAGATAGACTTTTAAGAGAATTTAAAGTAGAAGCTAATGTAGGCAATCCTCAAGTAGCTTATAAAGAATCTATCTCAGTACCAGCTGAAGCCGATACAAAATATGTAAGACAATCTGGCGGTCGTGGTCAATATGGTCATGTTAAAATAAAGATTGAACCCCAGGAATCAGGTTTAGGCTATGAATTTGTAAACAAGATAGTAGGAGGCGTTATACCAAAGGAATATATACCAGCGGTAGACGCAGGTATCCAAGAAGCTATGCAATCTGGTATACTTGGAGGATATCCAGTAGTAGATGTAAAAGTAACATTATTTGATGGTTCATATCACGAAGTGGACTCTTCAGAGATGGCATTTAAGATTGCAGGTTCTATGGCTTTTAAGGAAGCTATGGCAAAGGCAAAACCAGTTTTATTAGAGCCAATAATGAAAGTAGAAGTAATCATGCCAGAAGAGTATATGGGCGATGTTATAGGTGATATTAACTCAAGACGTGGTAGAGTAGAGGGCATGGAGCTAAGAAACGGAGCTCAAGTAGTGAATGCCTATGTACCTTTATCTGAGATGTTTGGATATGCAACTGATCTTCGTTCTAACACTCAGGGTAGGGCTACTTACTCTATGGAATTTGATCATTATGAGGCAGTACCAAATAACATTGCTGAAGAAGTATTAGGACATAAGTAATTATTAAAATAATTATTAAAACAATCAAGGAGGAATAGAAAATGGCTAAAGAAAAATTTGAAAGAACCAAACCTCATGTAAATATAGGAACAATAGGTCACGTAGACCATGGTAAGACTACATTAACAGCAGCAATAACAACAGTATTAAATAAAAGGCTAGGTGCAGGTCAAGTAATGAGCTATGACAATATAGACAAGGCACCAGAGGAAAGAGAAAGAGGAATAACCATATCTACATCCCACGTAGAATATGAAACAGAAAAACGTCACTATGCTCACGTAGACTGTCCAGGACACGCTGACTACGTAAAGAACATGATCACAGGAGCAGCTCAAATGGATGGAGCAATCCTTGTAGTATCAGCAGCAGACGGTCCTATGCCTCAAACAAGAGAGCATATATTACTATCAAGACAAGTAGGAGTACCAAAGATAGTAGTATTCTTAAACAAAGCAGATATGGTAGACGATGAGGAACTAATTGAACTAGTAGAAATGGAAGTAAGAGAACTATTAAATGAATACGAATTTGATGGAGACAACACAAGCATAATAGTAGGTTCAGCCTTAAAAGCTATAGAAGATCCCGATGGACCATGGGGAGATAAGATAATGGAATTAATGGAAGCAGTAGATAATGATATACCAGAACCAGAAAGAGAAATAGACAAACCATTCCTAATGCCAGTAGAAGACGTATTCACTATAACAGGAAGAGGAACTGTAGCCACAGGTAGAGTAGAAAGAGGAGTAGTAAAAACAGGAGACACAGTAGAAATAGTAGGATTACAAGAAGAATCAAGACAAGTAGTAGTAACAGGAGTAGAAATGTTCAGGAAGGTATTAGATGAAGCTCAAGCAGGAGACAATATAGGAGCATTACTAAGAGGGGTACAAAGAGATGAAATAGAAAGAGGTCAAGTATTAGCAGCACCAGGAACTATTACACCCCATACAAAATTTGAAGCAGAAGTATATGTACTAACCAAAGAAGAAGGTGGAAGACATACTCCATTCTTCAACGGCTATAGACCACAATTTTACTTTAGAACTACTGACGTAACAGGAGATATACAATTACAAGAAGGTGTAGAAATGGTAATGCCAGGAGACAATGCCAAATTTACTATAGAACTAATCACCCCAGTAGCAATGGAAGAAGGATTAAGATTTGCTATACGTGAAGGTGGAAGAACTGTAGGAGCAGGAGTTGTAACTAAGATAATTGGTTAAATTAAGATAAGAATTTTGGGGTGGGTCTAATGCCCACCCATTTATGACTAAATAGAAGATAGAATCTAGTAAATTTGTAATCATTCTATGGAGTTTCATATAAAAGATGAAAACTTGAGTTTTATTACGAAAAAGGGCTTGAGTTTTTGGTGGATATACTATAGAATATAGTAGTGTTTATTTTAGACATTGCGATGATGCAAAAGGTTGCCCCGCACTCAATCCTGTAAATAAATTTAAATGCTAAAATATACTATTCAATCCATTACAAATATGATTATGATAGATTATTTATTTAGTGGATTGAGTGCGGGGGGAATTTTTGTTGAGAATGTCCGGTTACAAATCGGGCGACTGGAATTGTCCAAAATGGCAGATGCCATTTATATAAAAAAACATTACAACACACCCGGAAGTGTGTATCGACAATTCCATGTCGCATGTAAGTTGTGGAGCATGCGATAGAAGGAGGGAATTAAATGTCAAACAAAGGTAATCAAAAAATAAGAATTAGGTTAAAAGCATATGATCATGAGCTTTTAGACACATCGGCTCAAAAGATAGTAGAAACGGCCAAAAGGACTGGTGCAGATGTATCAGGTCCAGTACCATTGCCAACAGAAAAAGAGGTTATTACTATTTTAAGAGCAGTTCATAAGTATAAGGATGCAAGAGAACAATTTGAACAAAGAACCCATAAAAGATTGATCGATATTCTCAATCCAAATCAAAAGACTGTTGATTCACTTATGAAGCTTAATTTACCAGCTGGTGTTGACATCGAGATAAAGCTATAATTTCTTAGAATGATTACCGTAGGTAATCCGCTGTAAGATAATAGGAGGTGTAGAGATGAAGAATATATTAGGTAAAAAAATAGGAATGACTCAAGTATTTTTAGAAGATGGAACTTTGGTACCAGTAACAGTAGTAGAAGCTGGCCCTGTGAAGGTTATACAAAAAAAGACCCAGGATAAGGAAGGTTATAATGCCATTCAAGTAGGCTATGAAGACAAGAAGGAAAATAGGGTAAATAAGCCATTAAAAGGGCATTTTGATAAAGCAGGTGTAGAATATAAGAAGTATATAAGGGAATTTATCGTAAACAATCCAGAAGAATTTGAAATAGGTCAGGAAATAAAAGTAGATGTATTTGAACAAGGAGATAAGGTTGATGTGGTAGGCATATCAAAAGGTAAAGGAACTCAAGGACCAATAAAAAGACACAACTATTCCAGAGGACCAGAAAGTCATGGATCAAAATATCATAGAGCAGGTGGAGCAAGAGCAGCAGCTGCTGATCCAGGTAGAGTATTTAAAGGCACCAAAGGGATGGGAAGAATGGGTAACGAAAGAGTTACGGTTCAAAATCTTGAAGTAGTAAGGGTAGACACTGATAGAAATTTATTATTGATAAAAGGTGCTGTGCCAGGACCAAAAGGCGGCCTATTAATTGTAAAAGAAACCGTTAAAAATAAATAGTAAGCACAGGGAAAGGAGGATATGGTATGCCTAAAGTTAATGTTTACAATATATTAGGTGAACAAGTTGAACAAATAGAGTTAAAAGATGATGTATTTGGCGTTGAGATTAATGAACATGCACTATATGAAGTAGTTAAAAACCAATTGGCCAATAAAAGACAAGGGACTCAATCAGCTAAAACTAGAGCTGAAGTAAGAGGAGGAGGAAGAAAACCTTGGAGACAAAAAGGTACAGGTAGAGCTCGTCAAGGAAGCATTAGAGCACCTCATTGGGTTGGCGGTGGAGTTACTTTTGCACCAAAGCCAAGGGATTATAGCTACAAGGTTCCAAAGAAAGTAAAAAGATTAGCTATGAAATCTGCTTTAAGTTCAAAGGTTTTAAATGAAGAAATAATAATATTAGATAAGTTAAGTTTAGATGAGCCTAAGACTAAAGAAATGGCAAAGATATTGTCCAATATAAAAGCAGGTAAAAAAGCTCTTATAGTTATGGATGAAAAGGATATGAACATAATCAAATCAGCAAGGAATATCCCTAATGTGCAAGTAACCTATGTAAATACACTAAATGTTTATGATATATTGCACTTTGACTCCTTTATAATAACTAAAGATGCAGTAAGAAAAGTGGAGGAGGTGTATGCATAATGCGTAATCCACATGATATCATAATTAAACCTATAATTACTGAAGAAAGTATGGAGGATATGGCTTACGGAAAATACACTTTTAAAGTAGATAGAAGGGCCAACAAATCTGAAATAAAAAGAGCAGTAGAGAATATATTTGATGTGAAGGTTAAAAGGGTAAACACCATGAATATCCTTGGCAAAGAAAAGAGAATGGGAGTGCATGTAGGAAGAAGACCAAGTTGGAAAAAAGCAATAGTAACTTTAACGGAAGATTCTAAAGAAATAGAATTCTTTGAAGGTATGTAGTAAAGTTTTAAAGAAGGAGGGAACAAAAAATGAGTATTAAAAAATACAAAGCTACTTCCCCAGCAATTCGTCAAATGGCTGTACCCACATTCGAAGATATTACAAAAGATAAGCCTGAAAAAGCATTAACCGTTAATTTAAACAAAACCGGTGGTAGAAATTCTCGTGGGAAAATAACTGTCCGCCATAGAGGTGGTGGAGCTAAGAGAAAATATAGGATTATCGATTTTAAAAGGAATAAAGATGGAGTACCTGGAAAAGTTGCAGCCATAGAATATGATCCAAATAGAACTGCAAATATTGCACTTATTCACTATGTAGATGGTGAAAAGAGATATATACTTGCACCCCACGGCTTAAAAGTAGGGGATACTATAGAGTCAGGGACTGATGCGGATATTAAAGTGGGAAATGCTTTACCATTAAGGTATATTCCAGTAGGCACAACAGTTCATAATATAGAATTAAAACCAGGTAAAGGGGGTCAACTAGCAAGATCTGCAGGTTCAGAAGCTCAGCTAGTAGCCAAAGAGGAAAAATATGCACAGTTAAAATTGCCATCGGGAGAGATTCGACGTGTATTATTAGACTGTCGTGCAACTGTAGGGCAAGTAGGAAATATAGAACATGAAAATTTAACCATTGGAAAAGCAGGGAAGAAAAGGCATAGAGGATTTAGACCTAAAGTTAGAGGTAGTGCAATGAATCCAGTAGATCATCCACATGGTGGTGGTGAAGGTAGAACACCAATAGGTATGCCATCTCCAGTAACTCCATGGGGTAAACCTACTTTAGGATATAAGACTAGAGCTAAGAATAAAAAGTCCAATAAATATATAGTAAGAAGAAGGAAGAAATAGATAATACCGCTGTCTGAAAGGAGGAATAATAATGGGTAGATCTCTTAAAAAAGGTCCTTTTTGTGATGATCATCTGTTAAAGAAAATAGAGGAATTAAATGAAAAAAACGAAAAGAGAGTAATCAAGACTTGGTCCCGTCGTTCCACCATATTTCCACAAATGGTAGGGCATACTATAGCAGTTCACGATGGGAGAAAACATGTACCAATATATATAACGGAAGATATGGTAGGGCATAAACTTGGTGAATTTGTCCCCACTAGAACGTTTAGGGGTCACGGGGAAAAAACTGAAAAAACCACTGAGTTGAAATAGAGGATAAAGGAGGGAGTCAGTATGGAAGCTAGAGCTATAGCTAAATATGTGCGAATTTCACCCTTAAAGGTAAACTATATATGTGATGAAATAAGAGGCAAACAAGTAGATGAAGCTTTAACAATCCTCAAATTTACACCGAAAAAAGGAGCAAGAGAACTTGAGAAGGTTTTAAAGTCTGCTATTGCCAATGCAGAGAATAATTTCAATCTAGATAGAGACAATCTATATGTAAAAGAAGCCTATGCCAACGATGGACCTCAGCTTAAAAGGTGGAGGCCCAAAGCTAGAGGTATGGCGTATCCAATTATAAGGAGGACCAGCCACATAGGAGTTGTTGTAAAAGAGCTAGAGTAGAAGGAGGGATAGTTAATGGGTCAAAAGGTAAATCCACATGGACTAAGAGTTGGGATCATAAAAGATTGGGATTCCAAATGGTATGCTGATAGTAAGAATTTTGACGAATATCTAATTGAAGACTACGAAATTCGTAAACATATAAAGGAGAAAATGTTTATTGCTGGTATTTCCAGAATAGAAATAGAAAGATTTGCAAATAGAATTAAAGTTACTATACACACAGCTAAACCAGGCATGGTCATTGGGAAAGGCGGTTCTGGAGTAGAGGCATTAAGAAAAGAACTGGAAAAGATGACTGGCAAAAATGTAATTGTAAATGTAGAGGAAGTAAAAGTTCCAGAATTAGATGCTCAATTGGTTGCAGAAAATATAGCTGGTCAATTGGAAAGAAGGGTATCCTATAGAAGAGCTATGAAGCAAGCAATTCAAAGAACCATGAGGGCTGGTGCTGAAGGTATAAAGACCTCTGTATCTGGTAGACTTGGTGGAGCAGATATGGCAAGAACTGAAGGATATAGCGAAGGAACAATACCTCTTCAAACTTTAAGAGCAGATATAGACTATGGATTTGCAGAAGCAGATACAACCTATGGAAAATTGGGAGTAAAGGTTTGGATTTATAAAGGAGAGGTTCTTCCTACTAAAAAAGTAGAAGATGAACATCAAAAAGATAGAAATAGAGAAAAAAGAAAATAGTTTATAAATTGTTGTAGGAAGGAGGAATAAAAATGTTAATGCCTAAAAGAGTAAAATATCGTAGAGTTCATAGAGGTAGAATGAAGGGAAATGCAACTAGAGGAAATAAAATCACTTATGGAGAATTTGGGTTGCAAGCTCTAGAACCAGCATGGATTACTTCTAATCAAATAGAGGCAGCAAGACGTGCTATGACAAGATACGTTAAAAGAGGCGGAAATATTTGGATAAAGGTATTTCCAGATAAACCTGTTACAGAAAAACCTGCTGAAACTCGTATGGGGTCAGGCAAAGGCTCACCAGAGTACTGGGTTGCAGTAGTAAAACCTGGTAGAGTTTTATTTGAAATGGGTGGTGTATCAGAAGAAATAGCCAGAGAAGCGATGAGACTGGCAGCTCATAAATTGCCTATAAAGACTAAATTTATTACACGTGATGAGGGTGGTGAAGCTAATGAAGGCTAATGAAATTCGCCAAATGACAGATGCAGAATTGGACTCGAAACTATTAGACTTAAAAAATGAATTATTTAATTTACGATTTCAGTTGGCGACAGGTCAACTAGATAACCCTATGAGAATAAAAGCAGTAAGAAAAGATATTGCACGTGTAAAAACTATTATGAGGGAAAGAGAATTAGGTATAGGAAAGGAGGTTTAACCCCATATGGATAGAGGTAATCGTAAAACAAGAATAGGTCGTGTTGTAAGCGATAAAATGGATAAAACAGTAGTGGTGGCAGTTGAAACTTTTGTAACTCACCCTTTATATAAAAAACAAATAAAAAAGACTACAAAGTTTAAAGCCCATGATGAAAACAATGAATGCGCCGTTGGCGATATAGTAAAAATAATGGAAACTAGACCATTGAGCAAAGATAAATACTTTAGAGTTGTAAATATAGTAGAAAAAGCAAAATAATCCTTATACCAGGAAAGGAGGTATTCTAATGATTCAGACTGAAAGCCGAGTAAAAGTTGCTGATAATTCAGGAGCAAAGGAATTATTGGTTATTAGGGTATTAGGGGGCACTAATAAAAAATATGCTAATGTGGGAGATATAGTAGTATGTTCTGTTAAATCTGCAATACCTGGTGGCGTTGTTAAAAAAGGTGAAATAGTAAAAGCTGTAATAGTGAGAACAAAACATGGGGTTAGGAGAAATGACGGGACCTATATTAAATTTGATGACAATGCAGCAGTTATATTAAAAGAGGATAACAATCCAGTAGGAACACGTATATTTGGCCCTGTAACTAGGGAACTTAGAAGACAAAATTTTATGAGAATAATATCCTTAGCACCGGAAGTACTATAGAGGAGGTGTAAAGCATGCATGTAAAAAGTGGAGATACTGTAATAGTTATTTCTGGAAAAGATAAAGGTAAAACAGGAAAGATTTTAAAGATATTTCCAAAGGAAAACAAGGTAATAGTTGAAGGAATAAACATGCTTACAAAGCATAAAAGAGCTCAGGGACCAACAGATCAAGGTGGGATTATCCATCAGGAAGGTGCAATTGACGCTTCTAAGGTCATGTATTATTGTGATAAGGATAAAACCGGAGTTAGAATAGGCCATAAATTTTTGGAGGACGGAACTAAAGTTAGGATATGTAGAAAATGTGGAGAAATATTAGATAAATAATGGACTATTGAAAGGAGGTAATAGGAATGACTTCCAGACTTAAAGAAAAATACCAAAACGAAGTTGTACCAGCTTTAATGGAGAGATTTCAGTATAGTAGTGTTATGGAAGCTCCAAAACTTGAAAAAATTGTAGTAAACATGGGAGTTGGAGAAGCAAAGGATAATCCAAAGGCATTAGAAAATGCTGTTAAGGAATTAGAGCTTATCACAGGTCAAAGACCTGTTGTAACAAAAGCAAAAAAATCCATAGCTAACTTTAAGCTTCGTGCAGGAATGAATGTAGGAGCTAAGGTTACATTAAGAGGAGAAAAGATGTACGATTTTCTAGATAAATTAATGAATATATCATTACCTAGAGTAAGGGACTTTAGAGGAGTAAGTAGCTCTTCTTTTGATGGTAGAGGCAATTATGCATTAGGCGTAAGAGAACAATTGATATTTCCAGAGATAGAATATGATATGGTAGATTCCATAAGAGGTTTAGATATAGTCATAGTTACATCTGCTAATACAGACGAAGAAGCAAAGGTGTTTTTAGAACTTATGGGTATGCCTTTTAGAAAGTAGGAAAGGAAAACAGAGAAGGAGGGAGAAAGTTTTGGCAAAGAAATCTATGATTGCTAAACAAAAGAGAAAAGCTAAGTTTAGCACTAGAGAATATAATAGATGTAAAATATGTGGAAGACCCCATGGATATTTGAGAAAATACGGTATATGCCGTATTTGTTTTAGAGAATTAGCATACAAAGGCCAAATCCCTGGAGTTAAAAAGGCAAGTTGGTAATGCTATAGTTATGAAAGGAGGTAGCTTGATATGATGACTGACCCAATTGCAGATATGTTAACTAGAGTAAGGAATGCAAATAACGCAAAACACGATACTGTGGATATTCCTGCCTCAAATATAAAAAGAGATATAGCTCAAATCCTACTAGACGAAGGTTTCATAAAAGGATTTGATGTAATAGATGACGGGAAACAAGGAATTATTCGAATAGAGCTAAAATACGGAAATAACAATCAAAAGGTAATTAGTGGACTTAAAAGGATTTCCAAACCAGGATTAAGGGTTTATGTGAAAAGCAATGAGATACCTAGAGTATTAGGAGGCCTTGGAATAGCAATCCTTTCAACATCCAAAGGAATAATGACCGATAAAGAAGCTAGACGTGAAGGTATAGGTGGAGAGGTTGTTTGTTACGTATGGTAAGATAATGCTTAATCTATAGGAACAGGAGGTGCACTTATGTCAAGAATAGGATTAAAACCAATAGACATCCCAAGTGGAGTTGAAGTCAAGATAGATAAAAATAACTATGTAGAAGTAAAAGGGCCCAAGGGTCAAGTATCCCAACAACTAAGCCCAGAAATGGAGATAAAAATAGAGAACAATCAAATATTAGTTAATCGTCCAACAAATATAAAAAGGCATAAATCATTACATGGATTAACTAGGACATTAATTGCTAATATGATAGATGGAGTAACAGAAGGTTATTCTAAAACATTATTAATCCAGGGTACTGGATATAGAGCACAAAAGCAAGGAAAGAAGCTAGTTCTAAATTTAGGATATTCCCATCCAATAGAATTAGAAGATCCAGAAGGGATAGAAGTTGAAGTACCCCAAGCTAATCAAATAATAATTAAAGGTGCGGATAAGCAACAAGTAGGAAATTACGCTGCTGTAATTAGAGACTTTAGAAAACCTGAACCATATAAAGGCAAGGGCATTAGATATGCTGACGAAGTTGTAAGACGTAAAGTTGGTAAGACTGGTAAGTAGAAGGGAGTGAAGGAGATTGCAAAAAAAATTTAACAGAAATGAAGCAAGGAAATTTAGGCATAAAAGAGTTAGAAAAAAAGTTTATGGAACTCCTGAAAGACCAAGATTAAATGTATTTAGAAGCAATAATCACATATATGCACAGATTATTGACGATACAAATGGTCATACATTGATTTCAGCTTCAACGCTAGACAAGGAATTAAAAGAAAAACTATCATCTACTCAAAATAAAGAAGCAGCTAGATTAGTAGGTGAATTAGTAGGTAAAAGAGCATTGGAAAAAGGGATAGAACAAGTTGTATTTGATAGAGCTGGATATCTATATCACGGAAGGGTAAAAGAACTTGCAGAAGGTGCTCGTGAAGCTGGACTTAAATTTTAGGAGAAGGAGGGAAGTAAATGGAACGTATATATATAGATCCTAGCGAATTAGATTTGAAAGAGAGAGTAGTTAGTATAAATCGTGTTGCAAAAGTAGTTAAAGGTGGTAGAAATTTTAGATTTAGTGCTTTGGTAGTTGTTGGAGATGAAAACGGTCATGTAGGCGTGGGGATGGCTAAAGCTCTTGAAATACCAGAAGCCATAAGAAAAGCAATCCAAGATGCTAGAAAACATGTTATAGAAGTTCCCCTCGTAGGAACTACCATACCCCACGAAATAATAGGTGAATTTGGAGCAGGCAGAGTTCTATTAAAGCCATCAAGAGAAGGTACTGGAGTTATCGCAGGAGGACCAGTCCGTGCAGTATGTGAGTTAGCTGGCATAAGAGACATAAGGACAAAATCCTTAGGTTCAAACAATCCAAGAAATGTAGTTAATGCAACTATGGATGCACTAGTTAACTTAAAAAGAGCAGAAGACGTTGCAAAACTAAGAGGAAAAACAGTAGATGAAATATTAGGTTAGGGGGGAGTAGGATGGCTAAAATCAAGATAAAATTGGTTAAAAGCACTATTGGAAAACCAGAAAAGCATAGGAAAACTATAGAAGCTCTTGGACTAAGAAAAATTGGCCAAGTGGTAGAAAAAGAAGATACCCCTCAGATCAGAGGTATGATAGATAAAGTAAACTACATGGTTGAAGTAATAGAATAATCGTTGAGGAGGTGTACCTATGAAATTAAACAATTTAAGACCTCAAGCTGGAGGTGGCACTAAGAAGACAAAAAGAGTTGGTAGAGGAACTAGTTCAGGACATGGAAAAACATCTGGAAGAGGCCATAAAGGACAAAAATCTAGATCAGGTGGAGGAGTACGTCCAGGATTTGAAGGTGGACAGATGCCTTTGATTAGGAGGATGCCAAAACGTGGCTTTACCAATATATTTGCTAAGCAATATGCAATAGTAAATGTTGAGGATTTAAATAGATTTGATGAAAACACCGTAATAACCCCAGATCTTTTAATAGATGAGGGGATAATCAAAAGAGGCAAGGTTGTAGATGGCATAAAAGTATTGGGAAATGGAGAAATAAACAAAAAACTAACTGTAAGAGCCCATAAATTCAGCAAAACAGCTGCTGAAAAAATTGAGGCTGCAGGGGGAAAGGTAGAGGTGATATAAATGCTATCGACCTTGAGAAATGCCTGGAAGATACCAGATATTAGAAAGAGAATCATCTTTACTATATTGATGTTATTGGTAATTAGATTAGGTTCATCTGTTCCAGTTCCATATATGGATAAAAATGTGATAAAAGAGATGTTTGAAATGGGGCAAGTTGGAGTATTGGAATTTCTAGATTTAATGGCAGGTGGAACCTTTAGTAACTTTAGTATATTTGCATTAAATATATATCCATATATTACTGCATCTATTATCCTTCAACTTCTAACAATAGCTATACCCAAATTAGAAGAGATAGCAAAGGAAGGAGAGGAAGGCAGGAAAAAAATTGCTCAATGGACCAAATATGCAGGTGTAATACTAGCTGCAATACAAGCCATAGCAATGACTAGAGGGTTCTTTTATCAAGCTGTAAGAGCAGAGGGTTTTTTACAAAACACTATAGTGATAATATCTCTAATAGCTGGAACATCCTTTTTAATATGGATAGGAGATCTTATTACGGATAGAGGTATTGGTAATGGTATTTCTCTTATCATATTTGTAGGTATAATATCAAGGCTTCCTTCAGAGATAGTAAAATCCATTAAATTGGTTAGTGTTGGAGCATTAAGCCCAATAAAAATGATTTTATTCTTAATAGTAGCCCTGGTGATAATAGCTATAGTAGTAGCATTGCAAGAAGGAGAAAGAAGAATACCAGTACAATATGCAAAAAGAGTAGTAGGAAGAAAGATGTATGGTGGGCAAAGTACTCATATACCTTTAAAGGTATCAATGTCTGGAGTTATTCCAGTAATATTTTCAACATCATTGTTGGCTTTTCCACAGACTATAGCTTTGTTTTTCAAAGGAGAGCCATCGGAGTGGATAACTAAATATTTAACAGTCCAAGGAACTGTAGGAATATGGGTATATTCCATACTAAATGTATTGTTGATTATATTCTTTACGTATTTTTATACTGCTATTCAATTCAATACAGTTGAATATGCAAAGAATTTACAACAATATGGAGGATTTATTCCTGGCATTAGGCCTGGAAGACCTACGGCAGAATATCTAGATAAGGTGATATCAAGAATTACTTTTGTAGGAGCTATATCCCTTGCATTAATAGCATCGCTGCCAATTATATTATCTCACATATTCAAGCTAAATGTTAACTTTGGTGGTACAGCTTTAATAATTGTAGTAGGGGTAGCACTAGAAACGGTAAAACAGATTGAATCACAGATGTTGATGAGACACTATAAAGGTTTCTTGAAATAGGCTATAGGAGATGATTTAATTGAGATTAGTATTACTTGGGCCTCCTGGTGCAGGCAAAGGAACTCAAGCATCAGCTATAGTTAAAAAATACAATATACCTCATATATCAACAGGAGATATATTTAGAGAAAATATAAAACAAGGAACAGAATTAGGCAAAAAGGCCAAAGAATATATAGATAAAGGTTTATTAGTTCCAGACGATATAGTAGTATCCATAGTAAAGGATAGAATCCTAGAAGAAGATTGCAAAAATGGTTTTTTATTAGATGGATTCCCAAGAACACTAAATCAAGGTGAGGCTTTAGATGATGAGCTCTCCCAAATGAATCTAAAACTGGATAAGGTAATAAATATAAATGTAGAAAAAGAAGTATTAATCGAAAGAACCATAGGAAGAAGAATTTGTAAAGATTGTGGCGCAACTTACCATATCAAGTTTAATCCTCCAGTAAAAGAGGGGATATGTGATAACTGTGGGGGTAAGCTTTATCAAAGAGATGATGATACACAAGAGACGGTAGAAAAAAGAATCGAAGTTTATCAAAAACAAACTAAGCCTTTAATTGATTATTATACTAAAAAAGGGTTAATATTAAATGTAGATGGAACTAAAAAAATAAGCGAAATATTCGATGAAATAGTGGAGGCTTTAGAAGGCTAATTTTTGAGAAAGGCATAGGGCCTTTCTCCCAATGGAAACAAAAGCTATCAATAGCACCATTAGAGAGGTGAACTCTATGGATTCAACTAAGGACATAACCATTGGTCAAGTGGTTAAGTCCAGGGCTGGTAGAGATAAAGGTAATATTTTTTTAGTATTAAGTATTATAGACGATCAGCATGTTTTAATAGTAGATGGAGATTTGAGAAAGTTAGACAAACCCAAGAAAAAAAAGGTAAAACATTTGACGGTTTATAACACAGTATTACCGGAATTAAAATACAAGCTAGATAATGACATAAAAATAAATAATGCTTATATTAGAAAATTATTAGAACCTTTCAATAAGAAATTTTAAAATCGGCTAAATAGGAGGTTCGATAACTGAATGTCTAAAAAAGATGTAATAGAAGTGGAGGGTACTGTTGTAGAAGCCCTGCCAAATGCTATTTTTAAAGTAGAATTGGAAAATGGTCATGAGGTATTGGCTCATATTTCTGGGAAATTGAGGATGAACTATATAAGAATACTTCCTGGGGACAAAGTAGTAGTGGAATTATCACCCTATGATTTAACTAGGGGGAGGATAACCTGGCGAAAGAAGTAGCATAGGAGGGATTTAAGTGAAAGTAAGACCATCAGTAAAAAAGATGTGTGAAAAGTGTAAAGTTATTAGACGAAAAGGAAAAGTAATGGTAATTTGTGAAAACCCTAAACATAAACAGAGACAAGGCTAAAAAATATATTATATTCGCAGCTTAAACTATCAGATATGGATAATTGGGAGGTGTAATTAGTAATGGCGAGAATTGCAGGTGTTGACTTACCAAGGGATAAAAGAGTAGAGATTGGTTTAACCTACATTTATGGAATAGGCAGATCTAGATCCAATGAGATATTAGAAAAAGCTGGTATAGATCCAGATACTAGAGTCAAAGATCTAACAGAGGCGGAAGTTAATGCTCTAAGAAATATTATAGATGAATATCACGTTGAAGGTGATTTGAGAAGAGAAGTTGCAATGAATCTAAAGAGATTAAGAGAGATAAATTGTTATAGAGGAATGAGACAAAGAAGAGGACTTCCATCAAGAGGACAGCGTACTAAAACAAATGCAAGAACATGTAAAGGTCCTAAAAAGCAAATTGGGAAAAAATCTAAGAAGTAGATAAGGAGGGAAGTTAAGTGGCAGCGAAAAAAGCAAAAACTACTCGTGTTAGAAAAAGAGAGCGTAAAAACATAGAGAGAGGTCAAGCTCATATTACTTCAACATTTAACAATACCATGGTTACCCTTACCGATATGCAAGGTAATGTTATATCTTGGGCTAGTGCTGGTCAATTAGGATTTAGAGGCTCAAGGAAATCCACACCTTTTGCAGCTCAACAAGCTGCAGAAGAAGCTGCAAAGAAGGCCATGGAACACGGATTAAAAAGCGTAGAAGTATATGTAAAAGGGCCAGGTGCTGGAAGAGAAGCAGCTATAAGATCTCTTCAAGCAACAGGTCTAGAAGTTAATTTAATAAAGGATGTAACTCCAATTCCACATAATGGTTGTAGACCACCAAAACGTAGAAGAGTTTAATATAGGAGGTGTGAATAGATGTCTAGATATACAGGTCCTGCATGTAGATTATGTCGAAGAGAAGGACAAAAATTATATTTAAAAGGAGACAAATGTTATACTGATAAATGTCCAGTGGCTAAAAGAAATTATGCCCCAGGACAACATGGACAATCCAGAAAGAAATTAACAGAATACGGATTGCAGTTGAGGGAAAAACAAAAAGTTCGTAGATTTTATGGGATTCAAGAATCTCAGATGAGAAAATATTTTAATATGGCAGATAGAATGCATGGAATTACAGGTGAGAACTTATTAAAGTTATTGGAATTAAGGATAGATAATGTGGTATATAGAATGGGATTTGCTTCTTCTAGACCAGAGGCAAGGCAATTGGTGACCCATGGACATTTTACTGTAAATGGTAAAAAGGTAGATATACCATCTGCTATATTAAAAGTTGGCGACGAGATAGAAGTTAAGAGTAGAAGCAAAAACAGCCCTAAATTTAAGGAATTTGTAGAAAACCATAGAGGAAGCACAGTTAGTTGGTTGGATGTTAGTCCTGAAGAAATGAAGGGTAAGATTGTAGCTGAACCAGCTAGAGAAGACATTGATATTCCAATAGAAGAACACTTAATTGTTGAGTTGTATTCTAAATAATAATATCTAATAAAATCAGTTGCCCTCGTCCTTTGATAATACTAAAAACAAGGAGGGTTAATGTTAATGATAGAAATTGAAAAGCCAAAAATAGAGATTGTTGAAGTAAATGAAGAAAACACTTACGGTAAGTTTGTAGTAGAACCTCTTGAAAGGGGATATGGCACCACCTTAGGAAATAGCTTAAGACGAGTACTTTTGTCATCCTTACCTGGGGCTGCTGTATCTTCTATAAAAATTCAAGGGGTATTACATGAGTTTTCAACAGTACCAGGTGTATTAGAAGATGTTCCTGAGATTATATTAAATATAAAAGATATAGCAGCAAAAATATACTCAGATGAACCAGTGACCTTAAGATTAGAAGCTGAAGGACCACAGATTATTACTGCAGGAGATATTATCACTGGTCCAGATGTAGAAATACTAAACAAAGATTTGTATATAGCCACCATCAATGAAGATGGTAGTCTATATATGGAATTAGAGATGATAAAAGGTCGAGGTTATAATGTAGCCGAAAGGAACAAAAGGGAAGGTCAGCCAGTAGGCGTTATACCAGTAGACTCTTCATTTACTCCTGTTAAAAAGGTAAACTTTTTAGTCGAAAACACTAGAGTGGGACAGATTACGGATTATGATAAATTAACCCTGGAGGTATGGACCAATGGTACTATGACACCAGAAGAGGCTACTTCGCTAGGTGCAAAAATACTTACCGAACATTTAAATCTATTTATTGGTTTAACAGAACATGTAAACGATGTGGAAATAATGGTAGAAAAAGAAGAAGATAAAAAAGAAAAGGTATTAGAGATGACCGTAGAAGAACTAGATCTATCAGTTCGAAGTTATAACTGCTTAAAGAGAGCAGGCATCAATACGGTAGAAGAACTAACTCAAAGAACAGAAGAAGACATGATGAAGGTAAGAAACCTTGGTAAGAAATCCCTTGAGGAGGTTCAAAGCAAACTAGCCGAATTAGGTTTATCTTTAAGAAAAAGCGATGAATAGCGAGAAGGCATGAAGGAGGGATAGATATGGCTACATTAAGAAAACTTGGTCGCCCTACTGATCATAGAAAAGCTATGCTTAGAAACCAAGTAACATCACTTTTGAAGCACGGTAGAATAGAAACTACCGTAAATAAAGCAAAAGAAACTCAAAGAATGGCTGAAAAAATGATTACCCTTGCCAAAAGAGGGGATTTACACGCTAGAAGACAAGTATTAGCTTATATATATGATGAAGACGTAGTGACTAAATTATTTGAAGAAATTGCGCCAAATTACTCTGATAGAAACGGTGGATACACCAGAGTATTGAAGCTAGGGCCTCGCAGAGGCGATGGTTCAGAAATGGCCATTTTAGAATTAGTATAAAGGGTGGGGGATTAAGTAGGGGAGACCTTTGGTCTCCTTAAACATATTACTTAGTCCCTTTTTTCAGTTTACAAAAGTATATTATAAATTAAAAAAAGACCTATACATTGTGCATTGAATAAAGTGCAATGTGAATTGATAAAACCCTGTCCTTATGTTATATTTATTATGGAAATAAATTAAAGTTAGGGGATAGAAATGGCAGAGGAAATGATAAGAATTGAAAATGTAACCTTTGAATATAACTCCCTAGGAGGAGATAATAGATTATTAGCCATCAAAGATATAAACATATCCGTGGAAAAAGGAGAACATCTAGTAATCCTTGGGCATAATGGCTCAGGAAAATCCACTTTAGCTAAGCTTATGAATGGACTTTTGCTACCAACCAAGGGAGATGTATATGTTAATGATATGAATACCAAGGATGAGGATAAAATCTGGCAAATAAGAGAAACAGCTGGTATGGTATTTCAAAATCCAGACAATCAACTAGTAGCTACCATTGTTGAAGAAGATGTAGCCTTTGGTCCTGAAAATTTAGGAGTACCACCTGAAGAGATAAGAAAAAGGGTAGATGAAGCTTTGGAGATAGTAGAGATGACAGAGTATAAAAAACATGCTCCCCATCTTCTTTCTGGTGGACAAAAGCAAAGGGTAGCCATAGCAGGAATATTAGCTATGAAACCAGAATGTATAATACTAGATGAACCAACAGCTATGTTAGATCCTAATGGCCGAAAAGAAATAATAAATACTATAAAAAAACTCAATAAAGAAGAACACAAAACCATAGTTCATATAACCCATTATATGGATGAAGCAGTAGAAGCAGATAGGATATTGGTTATGGAGAAAGGGAAAATAGTCATGGAAGGTACTCCAAGGGAAGTATTTAGTCAGGTAGAAAGGGTAAAAAAATTAGGATTGGATGTGCCTCAGGTAACTGAATTAGCTTACGAATTAAAAAAAGAAGGTATAAATATAGATAGTAACATATTAACAGTAGAGGAATTGGTGAAGGCTTTATGATAATAAAAATAGAGAATCTAAACTATATATATAATCCTGGCACCCCCTTTGAAAAGATGGCTTTAAAGGATATTAACTTAAATTTATCTAGAGGAGATTTTATTGGGCTAATAGGGCATACTGGTTCTGGAAAATCCACATTGGTACAACATCTAAATGGATTAATAAAACCTACCTCTGGTAAGATAATAGTAGATGGCATAGATATAACTTCAAAAGATACGGATTTAAGAAAGATAAGACAGAAAGTAGGACTAGTATTCCAATACCCAGAACATCAGCTATTTGAAGAGACTGTTTATAAAGATATAGCCTTTGGTCCTAAAAACTTAGAATTAGGAGAAGAGGAGATAGAAACAAGAGTAAAGAAAGCAATGGAATTAGTGGGACTAGATTATAATTCATTAAAAGACAGATCTCCTTTTGAATTAAGTGGAGGACAAAAAAGAAGAGTTGCTATAGCTGGAGTATTAGCAATGAAACCAGAAGTTTTAGTACTAGATGAACCTACTGCAGGATTAGATCCTAGAGGTAGGGATGAAGTGTTAGGAAGAATTCAAGGCCTATATGAGGAAGAAGGTATAACCATTATTTTGGTCTCCCATAGTATGGAGGATATTGCTAGATTAGTAAATCGAATAGTAGTAATGCATGAAGGGAAAATAGCTATGGAAGGGAGTTCTAAAGAGGTATTTAAACAAGCTGAGAAACTTGAACAGATGGGCTTAGGAATACCTCAGATTACGACATTTATGCGTCAATACAAGAGAAAAGGAAACAAAGTCAGAGACGATATAATAACAGTAGAAGAAGCCAAAGAGGAAATATTAAAATTAATAAGGAGTAGAAAAAATGCTTAAAGATATAACAATAGGTCAATATTTTCCAGGGGACACCTTTGTTCATAGATTAGATCCTAGGATTAAAATATTGATAACCATCATGTTCATAACTTCTTTATTTTTTATTAATACATTTTATCCCTATATATTAATATTGGCTTTTATAATAATAAGTATAAAGCTGTCCGAAATTCCTGGCAAATATGTACTAAAAGGTTTAAAACCCCTTATGCCTATAATAATCATAACTTTTGTTATAAATGTATTATTTACCAGGGGAGAGGTATTGTTCTCATTAGGACCTATAGCCATAACTAAGGAAGGATTGAGCCAAGCAGTATTTATGGCATTAAGATTGATATTTTTAATAACAGGTACTTCCCTATTAACTCTTACCACATCACCTATATCTTTGACAGATGGTATTGAAAGGCTTTTATCTCCTTTTAGGAAGTTTGGTTTACCAGCACATGAATTGGCCATGATGATGACTATTGCATTAAGGTTTATACCTACATTATTAGAAGAAACGGATAAGATAATGAAGGCACAGATGGCTAGAGGAGCAGATTTTGAATCGGGAAATATAATCAATCGAGCGAAAAACTTAGTCCCTTTATTGGTTCCCTTATTTATAAATGCTTTTAGAAGGGCAGATGAATTGGCTAATGCCATGGAAGCTAGATGCTATCGTGGAGGGGAGAATAGAACTAGATTAAATGAATTAAAATTGGATAATCAGGATGTATTAGCAATTAGTATAGCAGCTTTATTTTTTGGATTTATAATATCTACAAAATATATTGCTTATGTATAGAGGGATAATATGGCTAATATAAAATTAACAATACAATATGAAGGCACCAACTATATAGGATGGCAAAAACAACCAAAAGGAGATAGTATCCAAAGGGAAATAGAAAAAGCCATTAAACAGATTACTGGTGAAGAAGTAGATCTTATAGGATCTGGTAGGACTGATAGTGGAGTTCATGCTATAGGACAGGTAGCTAATTTCCATACTAACTCATCTATTCCTCCAGATAGATTTATGTATGCTCTAAACAGTAAATTACCAGAAGATATATCCATAGTTAAATCCGAAGAAGTAGCCAAGGATTTTCATTCAAGATATGATGCTATTGGCAAGAGATATAAATATCTAATTTATAATCATCCCATAAGAAACCCTTTATATAGGAGATTTGTCTATCATGTTTTTTATCCTTTGGATTACCACGAGATGAACAAAGGGATTAGGTATTTTATAGGTACCCATGACTTTACATCTTTTATGTCAGCTAATAGCAATGTAGATAATCCCATTAGAAGGATTGATCAATCTTTTTTATCTAGAGAAGGAGATTTGATAATATTTTCCATAGAGGGAAATGGTTTTTTATACAATATGATCAGGATAATAGTAGGAACATTGGTAGAAATTGGACGAGGAGTGATGAAACCTCATAATATTCCCCATATTATTGAATCAAAAAATAGAGAATTAGCAGGACCTACAGCCCCACCTCAAGGACTCTATTTAGAAAAAGTTTATTATTAAAAATACGTCTTGACATTGATAATACCTTGTATTAGAATATATAAGAGTGTTTAAAAGCCCCGGAACTTTGAGACACAACTCAATGCTGGATAAGGAGGGAAAAAGATGAAGAGCTATATGGCTAAGCCAAATGAAATTGATAGAAAATGGTACGTAATAGATGCAGAAGGCAAAGTATTAGGTAGATTGGCATCAGAAGTAGCAACTATATTGAGAGGAAAACATAAACCTATATATACTCCTCATGTAGATACTGGGGACTATGTAATAATTATAAATGCAGATAAAGTAAGATTAACTGGGAAGAAATTAGAGCAAAAAGAATATAGATATCATACAGGGTATCCAGGTGGATTAAGATC
>ERZ795062.432-NODE-432-length-35861-cov-7.055577_pt1 | contig 35861 bp, 35 predicted proteins | sample MGYA00375146_ERZ795062 | MGnify/ENA primary metagenome ERZ795062 (study PRJEB30191, sample SAMN05720281) | activated sludge metagenome | isolation source: Anaerobic digester | place: USA | collected 2015-07-16 ...
AAAACCTGCTAAGAAAAATCAAGCGTAAATTGCTTTTCCCAGCAGTTTTTTCTTTGTGCCTTGTTCTTATTATTTTTGTGCACACTAAAAAGGCTGACTTTCATCAGCCAATAATAAGCTGTATTTTCTATTTTTTTATGCTTTGTAAACTTCGCTTACACGAGCATAGTAAATTCTCAGGAACTTATTTAGTCCTGCTATCTTAGCCTGGCGTTTCGATTTTCCTTCGGCTTCTTTCTTCAGAATAAACCGGTATACCGCATCATCCTCCGGAGCTTTGTGCGTTTTTAAGACTCTCATGGTCTCATAACCAATCTTACGTAGCACCTTTGAGCCACGTTTACTTATCTTTCGATTGGTACCCACAAATTGGCCGGATTCATATGGCGGTGCATCTATACCTGCAAATGCAATCAGTGCCTTACCACTATGAAATCTTCTTATATCGCCTATCTCCGCAATCAGTTTAGGAGCCAAGACATCGCCAACGCCTCCCATCGCTCGTACAGTTTCATATTCAGGAAGTGTCTTTGCCAGTTCTTTCATTCGTGTTATTATCTTCAGTAAGGTACTGTCAATTTCTCGAAGTACCCTTACCGCTTCCAATACCAGCATTTTGGTCGATGGGGTATTGGCCGGCAATGTCGAGATACCATCAGATGCAAGGTCATATAGCTCAGCTGCTTTTGATCGGTTCTGGTGGTATTTCTTTTCCGCCGCCCAAGAAACATAATCATCAATAAACTCATCCTTTGTCATCGCAGTTATGTTATCAAAATGCCAGTATCTTTCTACAAAATCACTTAACTTGTCCTTCCCGTTACTTTCACTCCAACTACGAAACATCTTCTTTACTCCTGGCATTGTATAATCCAACATATGCGTTAATTCAAGCAGTGCCTTTACGTGAAGCTCCATGTAATGGCAATACTGTCTTCCCAAGAGTTTTAGCTCGGAGTACACGGCATCACTTCCTTGATGGTTTTCCAAACGATACCAGTTATCAATCCCATAGTTTGCAATGGTAATTGAATCCTGCTTATCTGTCTTTACTCTTCTAAGCCCTCTGGATGCATACTCCTTCATTTCAAACGGATTAATTACAGCTACAAAAAGGTTCTGATCCTGAAGTGATGACAACATCGGCAAATGATATATGCCGGTTGCCTCCATAACTATACGTATTTCTCCGTCCAGCCGTTGAATCATTTGAATCAGATTCTTCAGCTCACTCTCTGTGTGCCTCACCTCAAATGGGCTTGCAACAATCTCCCCATATGGTTTCAGTATGCACACTGTGCTCTTTCCTTTTGAAACATCAATACCTACGCTGATCATACATAACCTCCTGTACTTGGACTAATAGTAATTGTTTACCACCCACACTTATTACCATTCATTTTAGTTGGTTACGCGGGAGCGAATCCCTACCTGCTTAAGCGAATACTTATAATAAGGGGTTGGCTGACAGTTTTTAATGCCGGATGTGATAATCCAAAAAGCGCCTCGCCATACCAATTACTCCCCTTATTATAAAAAAATAAGTGCAGATGTCAGAGTTAATTACTCTCTAACAACTACACTTTTATGGTACTAAAAAGCGCCTGTAGAAAATATTACCGTGAAGCAGATAGTAGAGACATGTGGAGTCTCTAGACAATCCTTTTATAGGAATTTTATTGATAAATATGACTTGATAAACTGGTATTTTGATATTCTCCTGGAGCGGTCCTTTAAGGAAATGGGTAAGGGCGAGACAGTAAGAGATGGTCTGATTAAAAAATTTGCATATATCAGGGAAGAGCGCCTATTCTTTACAGAAGGTTTTAAAACAGACGAGCAGAACAATCTAAAGGAACATGACTTCTATATGATATATGGGTTCTTTTGCGGACTGATAAGGGAAAAGACCGGAGAACTACCTGATAAAAAAATCAGAAGATTACTTGAGATGTATTGTCAGGCTTCAATATACATGACTGTACGTTGGGTAATGGATGGAATGAAAGAGCCAGAGGAAGAACTGGCGGATCTCATGATAGCAGCAATGCCAGAAGATATTGCCAAGCTTTATAAAAAGGTAGGAATATTATAAATATCTACGAAAAAGTGTAATGCTTCATATAAAGCGTTACACTTTCTTTATGATGTAAAAATACACATGTAAAATCAGCATATTTTAATGTTACACAGAGGTATATCTGTAACTTATATTTAGCCTTAGGCAATGCTAAAATTACTCTTACAATAAAGTGTTAAATCCTTAACACAACAAATGAATTCTATTAAAAAGGAGAGTAAAAATGGTTAACAGAATCTCACTTAATCCCACATCATATCATGGAGCTGGAGCAATACAGGAAATCGTAAATGAAATTCATAATCACGGATTTAAAAAAGCTTTTGTAGCATCTGATCCTGATCTGGTTAAATTTGGCGTTACTGCCAAGGTGACAGAGCTATTAAAAGATGCATCAATACTTTTTGAACTATACTCAGATATCAAACCAAATCCAACTATAGAAAATGTAAAACATGGCGTTGAAGCCTTTAAAAATTCAGGAGCAGATTGTATAGTAGCTATCGGTGGTGGTTCCTCAATGGATACATCTAAGGCTATTGGAGTAATAAATACGAATCCGGAATTTGATGATGTTCGTTCTCTAGAGGGTGTGGCACCGACCAAGAATCCTTGTGTTCCTATCATTGCAGTTCCTACTACTGCAGGTACTGCAGCTGAAGTAACTATCAATTATGTAATTACTGACGTTGAAAAAGAAAGAAAATTCGTATGCGTCGATACACATGATATGCCGATAGTTGCAGTTGTTGACCCGGATATGATGTCATCTATGCCTAAGGGACTCACTGCTGCGACAGGAATGGATGCTCTTACACACGCAATTGAAGGATATACCACCAGAGGAGCATGGGAGATGACAGACATGTTCCATATCGAGGCTATCAGATTGATATCAGAGAACCTTCGTGATGCTGTAGATAACAAGAAGTCAGGCCGTGAGGGAATGGCTCTTGGACAGTATATTGCAGGAATGGGATTTTCTAATGTAGGTCTTGGAATCGATCATTCAATGGCACATACGCTTTCAGCTCATTATGATACGCCTCATGGTGTAGCATGCGCTATGTTCCTGCCTATAACTATGGAATTCAATCGAGATTATACAGGAGAGAGATATAGAGAAATCGCTAGAGCAATGGGAGTAAAAGGCGTTGATGATATGTCTCAGGAAGAATATAGAGATGCAGCGATAAGCGCTGTCAAGAAACTGTCTGAGGAAGTTGGAATTCCCAAGATCAATGACAGGATTAAAGAAGTTGATCTGGATCAGTTGGCAACAGATGCACTTAACGATGCATGTTATCCGGGCAATCCTAGAGAAGCTACCAAAGAACAGGTTATATCGATGTTCCGTATGCTTATGGCATAAGGCATCTTACTAACAATCAAATCCCCCCTAGAACCCCCTCCGAAAATGATATGTCCAAACCCCTAACTGACGATCATTAAGGAGGGGTTTTGTATTAAATAATGCGTGGGTATTGTTATTTTCCCAAATATTTGGATATTCTGTTTATATAAAATGCAACACTTGACAAGTACGCTACAATAAAGAATGAGTAAATAACCGACAAGTGATGACTCAAAACAGCAGATTAATCTGATTATATCTTCTGTGGATAACATTAATAAACAGGAGGAAACATGCTAATTGATATACTTATAGATACTGCAATAGATACCATCAAGACCATTCCATTTCTATATCTGACATATCTTCTCATGGAATATATCGAGGATAGGACCCAGAACGGATCGATACTTTTACTAAAGAAGCATCCGTCTATTGGCCCGGTTGTGGGATCGGCGGCAGGTGTCATACCACAGTGTGGTTTCTCTGCGGCAGCAGCATCACTTTATGCCGGCGGTATAATATCAGCAGGATCACTTATTGCCATATTCTTATCTACATCGGATGAGATGCTACCTATTTTGCTGTCAGAAAAGGTTGCAGCAACAACTATATTAAAAATATTAGGCTCAAAGTTCTTGATAGGTCTGATAACAGGACTGATCATCGACATGACGATCAGAATATTCAGGTCTCGTGTCAAGCCTGAGGAGAGACATATACATGATCTCTGCGATGAGGAACACTGTGGATGTGAGGGCGAAGGCGGTAATATATTTAAGTCAGCTCTTGTCCATACTCTTAAGATCGCGATTTTTATATTTTTAATTGCACTGTTATCGGCTTTTCTCATAGAGGGAATAGGCGAAAAGAATCTTTCCACATTTCTGCAGGATAAAAGCGTGATAGGCGTATTTCTGTCAGCTCTTATCGGCCTTATTCCAAACTGCGGAGCTTCTGTAGCGATCACTACATTATATCTAAAGGGGCTTATTGATGCCGGTCAGATGATGGCAGGACTCCTAGTAAGTGCCGGAGTGGGTCTGTTAGTACTATTTAGATCAGACAGGACACATCTAAAAGATGATATGATCATATTGTTGGTTCTGTATGTATCAGGAAGCATATGGGGTCTTGTAATACAAGGACTTGGTATAGTGCTTTGATAGAAAATAAATATTTTATAAAATCTATTTTTTGTATAGTGAAATTCAGTATTAGCTGATATAATAAGTTTGGACGTGAGTCAAGAAATTATTTTTGAAAATTAAGTTGTTATGACAACATAAAAAAGAAGCATCACGTTTTATTATTTTAATATAAAACCAATGGAATACTATTTAAATGAGGAGTTTTGCAATGGAAAAAATCAAAGAATATGTAAATAAAGACATGCTTATGGGCGAGATCGTAACTAAATATCCTGATGCGATATATGCACTTATGGACTGTGGCATGGGATGTGTAGGATGTCCCGCTTCTCAAGGTGAATCTCTTAATGATGCAGCTATGGTTCATGGACTTAATCCGGATGATGTAATGGATTATGTCAATCATGTACTTTCAGACAAGCTCGCAGGCATGGGTGAGTAATTGTCATTAAATAGATCGTCAGATTTGTAAGATGGAAATTTTGTAATATAATAATTATTTAAAATACAAGTGTAAAAAAGAGGATGCGAAATTCGCAGCCTCTTTTTTGTGAATATAATTATTTAAATCAAGTAAAAATTTATTACATTATAAAAATCCTATTACATTTATCATTAAATTATTATTTCTTGGGTAACCATTTATAGGATATTATATTGACTGTACCTTTGCCCTTGTGTTTTTTTACATCATAATTCTTGGGGAAAGCCTTTATTAATTCGGATAATTTCGAATAACCATAAGATCTGACATCAAAGTCGGATTTTGCTCTTTTTATGAAAGTTCCTGCTGAACTTATATTGACATAACCATCGTCATCCTGATAGGCTTCCCATGCCTTCTTTAGAAGTGAGTGGACAATTGTGTAGTCGTATTTGTCGGAGCCTTCATTATTATTGCCTTTATCATCCTTATCATCGTTTTGCTCAGTAGAGGAAGCTTCTGAATCAGGAGTCTCGCTTAGATTTTCTAGAAAGATAAATTCATCACATGAATTACGAAATGAATCTGGAGTTTTCTTTTCACCTACGCCAATGACATATACTCCGGATTCGTGGAGTTTAATAGATAATGGAGTGAAGTCACTGTCGCTAGACACAATTACAAAAGCATCATATATCCCGCTGTTTAGCAATTCAATAGCATCAATTACTAATGCCATGTCAGTGGCATTTTTACCCGAAACATAATCAAACTGCTGCTCAGCCTTAATAGCCAAACGTTTTATTTCTTCTTCCCAATTCTTTAAAGTTTCTTTTTTCCAGTTGCCATAAGCACGCTTAACGATAATGCGTCCATGTGTTGATATTTCCTGAAGTACCAACTCAAGTTTCTTTATCTGTGTATTATCAGAATCAATTAATACAACCATTTTATCAAGAGTATTCATTAGAGCTCCTTTTCTTTTTAATCAATATATATAGTTTATCATTTTATTAACTGTTTTACATAGTTCATAATATTTTTTTGAAAATAAAGTATGTTTTATAAAGTATAGAATAGTTACAATTAATAACTAATGATATAATGTCTAATTGTATTATATCAATAATATCATGAATTACTGATATTGCTGAGAAATGGAGAATAAATGTGCTGACAAGGATTGTTTCACTTCTAATAGGCTATGGCCTTGGCTGTGTAATTACAGCGGAGATAGTAGCCCAAAAATACGCAAGGAAAAGTTCTAGTGACATCGGAACCACAGGTAATCCGGGGATGGCCAATATCATGGCCCATCTGGGTTTTAGACCTGGAATAATAGTCTTACTTGGAGACGTAGGTAAAACTATGTTGGCAATGTTGATATCATGGATCATTTTCAGGGATGAAAGTGGAAAAACAGCAATTCTATATGCCGGATTGGGCGCAACCCTGGGCCATGATTTTCCGTTTTGGAGGAGATTCAATGGTGGAAAGGGTGTTGCAACTACATGTATATCGGTGTTTCTATTTTCGCCATTATGGGGACTTATAGCAAATATAGCAGGTATGTTGGTCGTATTTGCAACTAAGTATCTATGCATTGGTGCTGTAGTTATCCCTGCCGTATATAGTGGGATAATGTTATATATGGGAGAATCAGAGGCCTCAGCAATCGGACTTGCACTTACGATAATCATGTTTATCAGGCATTTCCCGGCAATTAAGCAAGTGCCTAAAGGAAGTTGTGAAAAGGTGGACGTGACCTGTGCCATTAAACGTAAATTTTTCAAGAAAAATAATTGAAAAGAACTTTATGATCAGTAAGAAAGAAGTAAAAAAGAGAATAAAATGATGGACAAGAAAAGCAAAAGAAGCATTAAGAAAAACAGTAAGAATAAGATCATTCGAATGAAAAAGGCAGGAATAACATTAGCTGCCATTCAGCTATTTATCACAATCATATTCATAAGAGAAGTAGTACTGCTTAATGTATTGAGCATAGGTATAGCAGTTGGGATAGGTGTAGCACTTTTGGGGCTAGAAATAGTATGCTTTCTAATGATGGAAAAATATCCTAAGAGAAGATCGTTTGTTTTTCGGATAATATCGATTGTGTTATCGATAATCATGGCAGTGGCAGTTTTTTATTCATGGAGGACTAGAAATGCACTGTCAAAGGTCGCTTCCAATAATGTAGATATCACATCGGTAAGTGCTTATGTTAAAAAGGATGATCCTGCAACAAGCATGGAAGATGCCAAGGGATATGAGTTTGGTATACTACAGGGTATGGACAGAAAGAATACAGATAAGGCAGTTAAGCAGGCAGAAGAAGCTTTAGGATCTAAGCTAAAGACCCACGAGTATAAATCGCTCACGGAATTGGCAGATGGGATCACAACAGGGAAAATAAAGGCATTAATGATAAATGATGGTTATCTGTCTCTGTATTCGGATCTTGAGGGATATGAGGGATTCCCAAAAGAGATTAAAAAAATATCCCAGTATAAAATAAAAAATGTAATAAAGAAAACGGAAAGCGCAGACATTACTAAGCCGTTTGTAATGTATATAAGTGGGATAGATACTTATGGCAAGGTCGGTACTGTCAGTCGTTCCGATGTTAACATACTGGCTACTGTTAATCCTCAGTCAGGTCAAATGCTTCTCATCAATACACCGAGAGATTATTACGTCCCGCTTTCGATATCAAAGGGAGTAAAAGATAAATTGACTCATTCTGGAATATATGGAATTGAATGTTCAAGAGACACACTTGGAATGCTCTATGATGAGAAGGTAAACCATTATTTCAGATTGAATTTCTCGGGATTCCAAGGCATGATAGATGCGCTGGATGGAGTCGATGTGGAATCAGATGTGGCATTTTCATCATTTGGATATGATTTTAAAGTCGGAACAAACCATCTGAACGGTAAGCAGGCACTTGCGTTTGCTAGGGAGAGACATGCTTTTGCCAGTGGCGATAATCAGCGTGGCAAGAACCAGATGAAGGTTATAGAGGCTGTCGTTAGAAAGGTACAGAGCCCTTCAATATTAAAGAATTATCTAGGAGTGCTTGATAATCTAAATGGAACTTTTGAAACAGACCTTAGCTATGATCAGCTGACAGACTTGGTCAAGAACCAGACTAAAAATGGAACAAAATGGAATGTTTCGAGCTATTCAGTTACAGGAACCGGAGCAAAATCGTCCAATACATATTCTATGCCGGGACAGAACGTATATGTTATGAATCCAGACAAAGAAATGGTTAAAAAGGGTGCAGATCTTATAGATAGTGTTATGTCCGGTAAAACACCGGTGATAGAGTAAAAGAGGAGTAGAAAATGGAATTATATAATATACTTGATGAACTTAACATCGATTACAGAGAGAAGGAACACAAGCCTGTTCTCACAATGGATGATGCTATAGGTCTGGATATCTATGATGATTTCCCTGGAACCAATATGAAGAACCTATTTTTATCCAACCATAAGGGAAAGTATTTTCTAGTGCTTATAGTGGGAGAAAAAAGAGCAGATATCAAAGCAATTGCCAAGGGCATCGGACAGCCGAGACTGTCATTTGCCAAGGATGAGGTATTGGAAGAGATATTAGGCGTGGTCTCTGGATCTGTTACGCCTCTTGGGATAATCAATGATACCGAGAATAAAGTTACTGTATGTATTGACAAAGACCTGATAGGCAAGAGGCTTTATATGCATCCATGCACCAACACCAAAACAATGACAATGGAGTCAGAAGATCTGATCAAGTTTATTAAGCATTTGGGACATGAGTATATCCTTATTGATGCATAATATACGTAATAATGACGAAATCAAAAAAGAATTAGAAAATTAAAAAAAGACCGTTTTCATATATAGAAATAGAAATTGTATATATTTATCTTAGAAGTTCATCAAGGGTATCACCGTATGCCGGCATAAATTCGTGCATAAAGTCTCGAACTTCAGGCATTTCAGAACACATATTGTCTAGAGATTTCAAAGTAGATTCTTTGGCAGTTTTAAACTCACCATTCCCACCGCTTTCTTCTTCGATACATTTTATATATGCTGATAGCTTGTCAGCTGCTTTTACCAGTTGTCGCATATAGGTCTCATCAGGGTCATCTGTAGGACAAAAAATGCTTTCATAATCAGGACGGATATCCGATGGGAGCTTGGAAAGAAGCCTGCTTTCGGCCACAGCCTCTACTTTTTTATATGCATCATGGATCTCATCGCCGTAATATTTTACGGGAGTAGGCATATCACCTGTTATTATTTCAGAGGCATCATGATAAAGTCCTACAAGTGCTGCTCTATCGGCGTTTAGATTTCTATCATATCTTTTGTTTCCTATTACGCAGAGAGCATGAGCGATCATCGCTACGTCAAGGGAATGATCACTTAGGTTTTCATTTCTGGAATTTCTCATTAGAGCCCAGCGATCAATATATTTCATACGATTTAAAAGTGCAAAAAATGGATACATAATAATTCCTTCCTTAAATCCTCGAAAAAAGCAAAAAAATAATCATTTTTAAGATCATAATATACTTGTATTTGTATTATACTATATCAAGTTGGATTACGATTGGGAATACTAAAATTAAACCTTAATATTGATATAAATACAGGCAATCCTGTATTATAGCTTTTAATAAAAAGCATACAAAAAATGCTATATAAGGAGGAAATATGAGCACACCAAGTGGAGAAGTACTTGCAAAAGTATATGGAAGCGACAAGGGAAGAGCAAGCGAACGTTTTTCGTATATTTCAGATATGTTTGAAAAGACATTTGGAGAGGGAGACCCGGAATTTTTTACAGCTCCTGGTAGAACTGAGATAATTGGAAATCATACGGATCATAATGGTGGCAAGGTCATCGCAGGTTGTATTACATTGGATTCCATAGGAGCAGCCAAGAAAAACGGAACTAGATTTATGAAAGTATCCAATGAAGGTTACGGATATTTTGAGATAGATCTCGACCATCCGGAAAATTCACCCAAGGAGCAGGGAACAGTATCAGTTCTTGCAGGAATGATCGAGTATTGCAATAAAAATAATATTATCGTAGATGGCTTCAGTACTTACACTACGACAGAGGTTATCGGCGCATCAGGTGTCAGTTCATCGGCATCATTTGAGATGCTTATAATGGCTATGATCAATTTTTTGTTTAATGATGGCAATATGAGCTTTGCCAGTTATGCCAAGGCCGGACAGTATGCAGAAAATGTATACTGGAACAAAGCATCAGGTCTGATGGATCAGATGGCATGTGCGGTAGGTGGACCTATTGAACTTGATTTTAGAAATGATCCTGTCTATGAAAAGATTCCTTTTGGGTTTGAAGAATATGGATATTCAATGGTTATTGTTAATACAGGAAAAGGTCACGCTGATCTGTCTCCGGACTATTCTGCGGTTCCATCAGAGATGAAGGCTGTTGCAAAAGCATTGGGCCATGAAAGACTTTGTGATGGAACACTTGAAGAACTTCTGGATAATTATACAGAGGTAAAAGAGAAAGTACAAAATGATAGAGCTGTACTTCGTGCCATTCATTTTTATACAGAAAATGACAGAGTTATCCAGATGTCAGAAGCTATGGAAAAGAAGGATGTTAAGGCTATTTTAAATATCTTGAATAAGGGTGGAGAGTCATCCTATGAGCAGCTTCAGAATCCTTATAGTTTGGGAGATGTAAAGACTCAGGGCATGTGCCTTGCACTTTCACTTACCAAGCTTTTCATGGCGAGGATCAATGATGGAGCTTGCCGTATCCATGGTGGTGGATTTGCAGGAGTCATTCAGGCAGTTGTTCCCACAGATAAGCTGGATGATTATGTAGATTATATTTCAGGATTCTTCGGACGAGATAACGTGTATCCTATGAATATCCGTGCTACCGGGGCAGCCCATCTGGAGAAATAGGAATAACAAAAAAGTATAATATACAAAAAAGACGCATCACCAGGAGACAATCTTGGTGCTACGTCTTTTTTGATTAATCCATCACAGCTTTGTCCTATAACCCAGCTTTTATTGAAAATCAATCTCTACAGGGCAGTGATCTGATCCGAAGATTTCAGGATGGATTTTGGAATCGGTAACTCTGTCCATGAATCGGTCTGATACCAGGAAATAATCGATTCTCCATCCGGCATTATTTTCTCTGGCATGAAATCTGTAGGACCACCATGAATATACTTGTTCTGTGTCAGGATAGAAATGTCGGAATGAATCTGTAAATCCTCTTTTTAACAGTTCTGTCATACAGTTTCGTTCTTCATCTGTAAATCCAGCATTCTTGTGGTTGGTTTTGGGATTCTTGATATCGATCTCCTCGTGGGCGACGTTTAGATCGCCACAGATCAAAACTGGTTTTTTCTTATCTAGAGATACCAGGTAATCAGCGAAGTCTTTTTCCCATATCATTCGGTAGTCCAGTCTCTTTAGACCATCTTGTGAATTAGGTGTGTAGCATGTTACCAGATAATGATCTTCATATTCTAGAGTTATGACACGACCTTCGTGATCATGAATATCGATCCCTATACCATAGGAGACAGATAATGGTTCATTCTTAGTGAAGATCGCTGTGCCGGAATATCCTTTTTTCTCAGCATAATTCCAATACTGATGGTAACCTGGGAGATCTAACTCTATCTGCCCTTCCTGAAGCTTGGTTTCCTGTAGACAGATCGCATCACAATCAAGAGATTGAAAAGAATCTTCAAATCCTTTTCCCTTGCAGGCTCTTAGGCCGTTAACATTCCAAGATACATATTTCATGATAAACCACGTCCAAAAGCAATATTATGGACTTATCCTTTCTGATTTTAATATTTATTTTTTAACATTTATTTTTTATTAAAAAGATTAAAATAATTTCATTATCTGTTCACGACTGGCGATGAGAGATCCCTGGATCATCTCAGGCTTACCGCCGCCCTTGGAAGAAAAATGCTCCCTAAGAGAGACCAAAAGCTCCTGACAATTTTTACTAGAGCTACCTATTATATAGGAATAGCCGTTATTTTCATCTCCACTGAAAACCCCTACGAAACCCGGATGGGAGTTCTTGTTTTCATTTATAAAATTTCTGATACTTATGCTGTCAGCTTCTTGTACAAATAAAACAGCATTATCGGAATCCTCAGGTATAAGCTTGGAATCGAGAGACAGAATCTCGGCAGTAGCTGAATGAAGATTTTTCCTTAGGGTAGTGATATTTTCCTGAAGTTCGGATACACCCTTTACAGTATTCTCCGGAGGAATCTTCAGATCCTGGGATATCGTAGTTATCATATCACGATTATTAGCATTATATAGGTAAGCTCTTTTCCCGCATAAAATAGACAGTCTGGTTCCACCTTTGTAATTATGACTGGAAATAACCATTAGTGTACCGATTTCTCCTGTCCTTTTCACATGAGGAGCACAACATGCACAGGTATCGATTCCCGGAATGGTAACGATTCGAACAGAACCTTCCAGCTGGATCTTGCTTCTATATTCTAGCGAATCCAAAGTAGCTTTGTCAGGATATGATGCAGTAATTGGTATATCCGCCCATATTGCCTCGTTTGCTTTTAATGAAATATTATCAATATCATCATTACTTAGAGGTCCATTATAGTCCATCGTGACAATACTATCACTGAGATGAAATCCCACATTGTCGTACCCTAGTGTAGCATTGACCAGGCCAGAGAATATATGCTCTCCGCTGTGATTCTGCATATTAGAGTATCTGTGTTCCCATATGATCTCTCCATTGACAGTGCATCCCACAGGAATTTCTGTATCTATGATGTGGATTATCCAGTCACGACCATGGATTTTTTTGATACGGACATCCCTTACTTTTAAGGTAGAGTCGTTATATGTGATTATTCCCTTATCGGGGGTCTGACCACCTTCTTCAGGGAAAAAAAGAGTCTGATCCAAAATAAGGAGGTAAGTATTGTCATTACCCTTTTCACAGGACAGTACGTTTCCTACAAACTGGGTATCATATGGATGAGAATAATATAGTTTCATAGTCTCTGGTATAGTGTTAAAATTAATATCGGATATCTTCATTGTTAACTCCTAGTATAATATTTCAAAAATATATGCCACTAAATTACAGCAAGAATATTTTACACTATTTGAGCAATTTTAAACACTTATTATGTCTATGAAAGGTATTAAACAATGGATTATATGGTTAGGGGAACAGCAGGAAACGGTCATGTGAGGATCTTTTCTTGTGTATCAAAAGAGATATGTGAAACAGCAAGGGAGATCCATGACACAACGCCCAATGCAACAGCAGCACTGGGGAGACTCTTGACCGGTGGGGTGATGATGGGTCTCATGATGAAAAATGATAGTGCAGTTTTATCTCTTAGTATTAAGAGCGATGGGCCAATGAAGGGACTTACAGTTAGCACAGATTCTCATGGTCATGTTAAGGGGTTCCCATATGTGGCCAAGGTGCCTTTTGAAGAACTTCGTCCTGGCAAGTTAAACGTTGGAGCATCAGTGGGTAATGGAACACTTACGGTTATCAGGGATGAAGGCGCGGGAGAACCGTATTCCAGCCAGACAGACCTGTTAAGCGGGGAAATAGCTGAGGATCTGACGGTTTATTTTGCTGAAAGCGAGCAGGTACCATCGGCAGTTGGACTAGGCGTTTTGGTGGGAACGGATACCAAGGTCCAAACGGCAGGTGGGTTCATAGTTCAGATGATGCCTGATGCCACAGAAGAAGATATAACTGCAGTAGAGAATGGACTCCATAGATTCGGTGCGGTAACGGATCATTTCGCAGCCGGTAAGACCCCGGAGGAATTGGTGCAGATTGTTTTATCGGATATTGATCCGGAGATATTGGAGAAAACACCTATTGAATTTAAATGTAATTGTAGCAGGGATAGGGTAAGCAGGGCTCTTATAAGTATTGGTAAAAAGGATTTGAAAGATATAATAGAAGATGGTAAGCCTATAGAGTTGGGATGCAATTATTGCCGTAGCAAGTATGCATTCACTATAGATGAAATAAAAGAAATGCTAAATGAAAAGTAGGGGTTACATAATATTTGTAATTTTAAATTTAAAGGAAAAAATTATGGTTAAGGACAAAAACATTAAAACTGTTTCGAAGAGGAAGAAAAGCGTCAGCGGTTCTCTTATGCTGATTCTCCTTCCGATAACCATGGTAGCAATTGTAGGAATCATTCTGTTCTTGAGTTCACAGGCTCAGAAAACAATTACGGATATTGCAAAACAGGATCTGATGGATGTGACAACCACCAATTCATGGAAAGTATCAAAACAATCAGCAGAAATATCAAGTGCGCTTAATACATATGCAAAAGGTCTTGAAAGCACGAAATTTGCAACGCCGGGAGATATGAAGGCATATCTAGCAACATCAGTAGGGACATTTGATACAGCTCAGCATGGAGTATATGTAGGATTTGATGATGATTCCTATGTTTTTGCAGAGGGAACGATTCAAGCTGCTGACTGGTTACCCACAAAAAGAGGATGGTACAAGGATGGCTTGGGCAAAAAAACACCTTTCGATGGTGAACCATATAAAGATGCAACTACAGGTAATCTATGTGTGACGTATAGCCGTGAGATTACAGCAGCTGATGGAAGACATGGAGTTATTGCAATCGATGTTTATCTGACAGATATGGAAAAAGAGATTAAGGCACTAAAGCCTCTTGGGACCGGGGAATCCATGGTAACAAGGGGAAATATGGTTATTGCATATTCTGATGGCAGCCTTGATGGAAAAATTATTTCAGATTCAGGGGATTCATATCTCATGAATCTAAAGGCTTATGCAGATTCAAAGACCAAAGGGGTTACAACTATTAAAAAGGGATCTGAAGACAGATATGTAGCTTGTGATAATATTTCGGGAACCAATTGGGTATTATATTCATCAGTATCAAAGGATGATGTACTTGCTTCTTTTTATGCATTTAGAAATATATGTTATGTAATTATGTTAATAACTGCGGTAGTCATTGCAACTGCTATCTTTATTTCCATCAATAGAATCGTATCCAAACCGGTTAAGGCATTGGCAAAACAGATAGTTGAGATATCTCATGGAAACTTCACTATTCAAATGCCTAAGGGTAATGGTGATGAGATCGGAATGATCCAGGATGAAATGAGGGATTATGTCAACACAATGAAGGATACTATAAGCAGCATTCAGGAGACATCAACAGAACTTGGCAATGAAGCAAATAACAGTAAGAGCGCTTCAGGCAGACTGACATCTCAGGCCAAGGACCAGTCCCTTTCTATGGAACAGATAAGAGACACAATGGATGGTATGTCTCATGCAGTTTCTGAGCTTGCAGTTAACGCTACAGAATTGGCACAGTCAGTTGGAGACCTGACCGAAAAGGGTAAGGGAGCGAACAAGGTCATGACCGAGCTGGTTGAAAAAGCAGCAGAAGGCCAACGTGATATGAAATCTGTTGAGAGTAATATGGATAATATCAGTGGATCCATGTCCAATATGAATGAAGTAGTCAGCAAAGTAGATGAATCAGCTCAACAGATCAACAAGATAGTCGACATGATCAATGCTATTTCAGAACAGACAAACCTATTATCTCTGAATGCGTCTATAGAGGCAGCAAGAGCCGGAGATTCCGGAAAAGGATTTGCAGTTGTGGCATCTGAAATTGCAAAACTTGCTAATGAAAGTAGCAATGCAACCAAAGAAATAGAAGGTATTATTGCAGAGATAACAGCTCAGATCAATGCACTTTCTGATAAATCCAATGAGAATATGAAGGCTATAGAAGAAAGCAGTATTGCTGTTTCTACAGCAGGACAGACATTTGCGAATATCTTCTCGGATCTAAATGCCACAGGCAAAACGGTTGAAGATATGTTGTCAATGATGAATGATGTAGATGGAATAGCAACTAATGTGGCAGCGATTTCCGAAGAGCAATCTGCAAGTTCTGAGGAAGTAACGGCAACAGCTGAGAACCTGACAGCCAGCGCTCAGAATGTATCGGATGAGAGCGAGGGCGTTGATAGAAGTGCTAATACGGTTCAGGAATCAGCATCCAAGATTCATAATGCACTTAATATATTTAAGATCTGATATTGAATAATTTTAATATAAAAAACGTCCCGTATATTATTTATACGGGACGTTTTATTTTTTTAACAATAATTAGCTGACCTACACATAATATATTATGAACAATAACTAAGATAAGCAGATCAGTACACTACATTGTTACGGAGAAAATCGGACCACAGTCTATAATAATTAGCCTTGAGATGTACTCCGTCGGTAGTGTAATCTCCTATCAGGTTGCCATCAGAGTCACAAACTGCAGGATTCATATCGATGTAGAAAATATCTCGTCCATTCGCAAGCTCGGAGATTGCCTTATTTCTCTGAACAAGACTGGTGTTGTTAAATGTAGCATCAGTACTGCTCTTTATCTGGCTTACATGCATATTACCCTCTATGAAGATCATTGCATTAGGCTGCTTGTCCTTGATGCTATGTATGACATTTCTGTAAGCATTGTAATAGTCCACGACATTGCGATACATTTCGTTTATCCCGAGGCATACATATATCTTGTTGAACTGATGTGTATTTAGCAGATTGTCAAGTATATAAGGGGATTCCTCACCGTTTACACCATGATAATCGAGTTCCTTTACAGGAAGGTTGAAAACATTCATTGATTCCTTACAGAAGAAATTGACCTTACCCTTTAAATTACTGAACATGTAGAGACCTACAGTTCTAGAATCACCTATGAAAAGCGCATCAGAAAAATAATCATCACTCTTGGCCTTGGTAAGATTCTTAAATGTCCCATTTGTAGCAAAAGCTCCAGTGGTATCAGAGTTGAATATATAAGAATCATCTACCAGAAGTGATTTGTTGGCTACACCATAATCCTTTGCAGAGCATACAGGATTCCCGGATGTTACAGGGATTCTTAAACCGGTACCAAGGGAACCAAGCTTCTTTTCAGCCTTTTCAGTAGCTATTTTTTCCTTTATTCGAATGGCTTCCAAAACAGATTTTTTCTTCATGGAATCAGGGATATATACCTCTTCATCCTTGTTTAGTATGTCTTTAACACCATAAAGAGAAATGGTCAAACAAGGCTGTTTGACAGTGTCTATCACATTAAATTTTTTTAATATATTGAACTGACTGATTAGCCCAAACGACCCGACAATGATCATACTTGTAATGATCATCATGGTCAGAGGCATATTTTTAAATAATTTTTTTAGATAATCCATAATTTATTCGCTTTGCAAATCATACAACATTAAACATTAGAAATTGAAATACATAAATGCATTTCCCTGAGATCCAAGTGCATAGTACAGGCTTACCCAAAAGAGGATAAAGAGAGCAACCATGACAACCGGATGTTTCCTGTTACTTATTATCTTATCATATACTGCCGGAATACACAGAACGATTGATGCAATGAAATATGGAAGGTATGTTGGCAGGTAGTTTATAAAATCATTGGCAAGTACGGTATGTCCTATTCCGAAAAAAGGAAATAGTCTGCAAAAATATACACCTAGGCTATGTAGATCTGAAATCGCAAAAATCACCCATGTAAGCGGTATCAGGATCCAAACGTGTAGACGACCGATTATAGGAGCCTTTTTCAAAAGATTTTTGGACAGAAATTTCTCGGCGATTATCATTAACCCCAGAACAAAGCCCCATATCAGAAAGTTGATATCACCACCATGCCATAGACCTGTTATGATCCATACGATCATCAGGTTTCTGATAGTGACAAAGGTACCTTTTCGGCTACCACCTAAGGGGAAATAGATATAATCTCTAAACCATGAACCAAGGGTGGCATGCCATCTTCTGTAAAAGTCTGCAATATTCTTAGCAGCATATGGATGCTCAAAGTTGATGATATCTTCAAAACCCAGCATCATACCGAGACCTGATGCCATAAGTGAATATCCCCAGAAGTCAAAATAGAGCTGGAAAGTGTATGCGAAAGCGCTCATCCATGCCAATGGTGTAGAAATATTTTCATATCCCATTTTGAGAGTTTCATTCCAGAGGATTCCGATTCGGTCTGCCAAAAGAACCTTCATGGATAACCCAATGACAATCCTGGCCATTCCACCTTCAAATTTTTGCCATGAGAATATCCTGCCATGAGTCTTGTCAAAATCACCTTGTCCATAACGCATGATAGGACCTTCGGCGATCTGAGGAAACATAGTAAAATAGGCAGCAGATCTTACAAATGTAGGCATGGTTTTGATCTTGCCACTATATAGATCAGCCTGATAAGATATCATTTTAAAAATATAGAAGCTAAGTCCAAGAGGAAGCCCGATTCCAGTAGATGTTTTTGCCAATATTTTAAATAGAATGAGAACTCCGGCATCCAATGATACAGCAATAATCAAAACTGCTTTTCTCGAAATAGAACCGGACATAGATTTCTTGGATGGGATCATGCTCTGGGTAACGGATTCCACAGTAGGAAGATTCTCCTCTGTTACGCCTCGGGAGGCAACCAGTGACTTACCTAGAAAATAATTCACGAAAACCAGAACGAGAAGAAGTATAACTATTTTATGTTCACCATAAGCATAAAATAATATACTACCGATAAAAAGAATAAAATCTTTATATTTTCTCGGAACAGATAAGTATACAATAAGGAAGATAGGCAAGAATCTTCCAATAAAAAATAAATTTGTAAAGGACATAACGACTCCTAAATATGATTTTTAGCCGCTTTTTTGCGACAAACGAATTATATCATAGAAGATTTAAAAAAAAAACTCGTGATAACTATAAAGTTTTTAAACGTACATCCGATAAAATAAGTGAAAGGTCATGAGACCTTAAATGAGAAACTACAATGTGAGAGGGAGTGAACATTATGCGTATCGAGGCATATAATCAGGTAGCTCAGATTTATGGAAATAAGACAGCTAAGGCTAAAACATCTGTAAACCAAGCAGCATCATATGGCAAGGACGAGGTTCAGATTTCATCTTTTGGTAAGGATTTGCAGGTAGCTAAGCAGGCAGTAAAGAGTTCTCCTGATGTAAGAGAAGACAAGGTAGCTCAGCTTAAGAGCCAGATAGATGCAGGTACTTATTCTGTAAATACAGATGATTTCGCAGGCATTTTGCTCGAAAAGTTCCAAACAAAATATTAAAAAAGTGAGGTTTTGCCTTGGCAGGACTTGTAGATGAGCTTTTAGACGTTATGCGTATCGAGAAGACGGAATATGAAAATATTCTGGGTCTTAATGATGAAAAACGTGAAGCGATCATAAGCAGGGATGTTGAGAGACTTGAAAAGATTACCTCAGATGAGGAATTCTTTTCCAGTAATCTTAAGAATCTCGAGAATAAAAGAGAACGGATCCTAAAGGATATGGCAGCTGTAACTGGTCATGATGACGAGATATTTACAGTAGATCGTGTTATTGGGGTTCTTGATAATAACAAAGAAGAACAGAAAGCACTTGTGGAAGCCAGAAGTGCATTAGTAAGTGCAGCCAGAGATTTAAAATTCTGGAATGATCAAAACCAGGCGCTTTTGAAACAGGCTTTGGAAATGGTCGAGTTTGATTTGACATTGTTTAGAAGTTTGGAACAGGCTCCTCAAACGGCAAATTATAATCAGAACGCATATAATACCGGTGATCTGCTCGGAGGCAGTGGCTTCGATACAAAGCAGTAAGTGTGAAAGGATTCCCAACCGGATAGAAAGCATAGAGGAATAACGCTATGGCAAACGGTTTCGGGAGTTTATACGTAGGGTCATCAGGACTCAGAACAGCTCAGAACGGTATCAATACATTATCTAATAACCTTGCCAACTTAGGTACGGCAGGGTACGTTCGCCAAAAAGTAGTATATGAAGATACATATTACAATAAATTCGGAGACGCTTCTGTATCAGCTCAGCAGGCAGGTCTCGGAGTTGCTATCGGCGATGTAATCCACGCAAGAGATATATTTTTAGATCAGGCTTACCGGACACAATCCGGCAGAGCCGCTTTTTATAATGCCGGCTATGATGCAGCATCTGAGGTTGAGACACAGCTTCAGGAGATGTACGGGCAGGCTTTTCAGGGTGCGGTAACAAGCTTATATGGTGCTTTTGCTGAGTTTGCCAAGAATCCTTCTGATACAGTTAATCAGAATCTAGTTGTTCAAAAGAGTCAACTATTCATCAGTCGTGCTAACGGAGTTAACGATGGACTTCGTGAATATCAGATGACCATCAATACTAAAATTAAAAATGATGTTACAAGAGTAAATGCGCTTGGCAAGGAAATCGTCAAGCTTAATAAGGACATTCAGAGAATTGAGGCTGGAGATACAGATAAAGCCATGGCTCTTAGAGATCAAAGAGATCTGGATCTTGATGAGTTATCATCTCTTGCCAACATTTCATATAGAGAAGATCCGGACGGGACGGTTCAGGTCAGACTCGAAGGCAACGAATTCATTAATGGAGTTCAGACAAATGAAATGGGGATCAGGTATGACAATACGACAGGATTTGCAATTCCTTATTGGACAGGACTATCAGATATTCCCAATCAAAAATATTATGATGTATACGATATCTACAATGTGAATCCGATTCAGGGCACAGATAGTGGAGAAATCAAGTCTCTTATGCTTGCCAGAGGAGATAAATTCGGTAATTACACAGATATTACAAATGTAACACCTGAACAATATGAAAATGGACTTTCGAATTCTATAGTTATGAATTCTGAATCAGAACTAGATAAACTGGTCAATACAATAGTTACCAAGGTCAATGACCTGCTCTGCCCCAATGTAAAACTAGGAACTTCTGTTAAGTCTGGCAATACGACGATCGATCTAACTGCAGCAGGAACCAAGATTTTTGATCCTGCCGGCAAACAGATCAGTCTTAGTTCGGATACCTTGGTACTTGATACAGATAATTGTGCTGTAGGAGCCGATGGCAAGTTACCACCTCAGGAACTTTTTACAAGGGTTGGAACAGAAAGATATAAAAAATGTGTTGTTACAGATGGAACCAATAGTAAGGAAATATATGTGTATCAGGAAGAAGATCAGCATGATCTATCAAAGAGCTACACACTTAAAAGCCTTTCTGTTAATTATGATCTTACAGAAAATGCGCAGCATTTACCAAATCTCATGCAAAATGGTTCAGTGGATTATGCTATGGGTGAGTCGATATATAAATTGTGGGAAGTTTCAGATTATAAACTCAATCCATCGGACAATACACCTACTACTCTTGCTGGATTTTACACTAAGTTTATAGGAGAACTGTCGAGTACAGGATCGGTTTATAATTCTACATCAAACAGTTTGAACGGGACGAAATGTACTATTGAAAGTAACAGGCAGTCGGTTATAGGCGTATCAAGTGATGAAGAATTGACAAATATGATCAAATATCAGAACGCATATAACGCATCCAGTAGGTATATAAATGTTGTCAATCAGATGATAGAGTACATGGTAACGTCCATGTTTAGTTCATAAGGGAGGGGGTGTAGTTAATGTCTTCTACATTTTTTGGATTAGCTATAGCGAGCACAGGACTTAACGCATATCAGAGCAAGGTCAATACAACTACAAATAATATTTCTAATGCAAAAACTCCGGGGTATAGCAGACAGGTAGTCAATCTTTCCCAGGAAGAGGCTATTCGGACGTGGCAGAAGTATGGAATGGCAGGAACCGGAGTAAGCACAGATTCTATTACTCAGGTAAGAGATCAGTACTACGATGAAAAATATTGGAACAATCAGAAAAACAGTGGACAGTATTCTAAACAGCTGTATTATCTGCAGCAGATAGAAGATTATTTTAAGGATAATGCATCAGTGCCGGGATTTACTTCTATATATACTCAGATGTTTAGCTCTCTTGATACATTAAAGACCAACGCCGGCGATAGCTCGGTGAGAAATCAGTTTATCAGTAATGCCAACAAACTGATGACATATTTCAACGGACTCGGTACTAAGCTTCAGGATCTACAGACATCTATTAATGATGAGATTAAAACAACGGTGGATTCTGTTAATTCAACAGCTAAAAAAATTGCAGTTCTTAATAAGCAGATCAATGTAATTGAAGTTCAGGGTGGACACGCAAATGATCTGAGAGATCAGAGAGCTCTTTTGATAGATAATCTGTCATCGATAATCCCTGTTGAAGTCAAGGAAACTAAGGTTGCCAACAGTAATTATCCTGATACTGAAACCGGAGCCACAAATTTTGAACTTAAGGTAAGCGGCAAGCTGGTCGTGGATTCTTTTGATTATGTTCCTATTGAAATAACCACCAGAGATAAAAGGTATAATCAGTCAGACGTAGATGGACTATATGATCTGAAGTGGGGCGATACAGGCGAGAGAATAGATATGAATGCTTCCACAATGACAGGAAGCCTTAAGGCTATGTTTGATCTCAGAGATGGTAATAATTCAGAGAACCTTCATGGAATCGTAACTAAGACTACTGGAGATACGATCAAGATTTCTAGTCCTAGTATTACCAGTATCAATAGTATGAATATGCCGGAGACAGGCGTTCTCGAACTTAATGGACAGACATTTGCCTATTCCAATTTCTCCGTTGAGATGGACGAGAATGGTAATGCTCAGTCATATACATTTGAACTTGAAGATATTATGGATGCGGCGACTCAGACCAAAGTGTCCGGTGGAGACTGTTCTGTGGGACAGACGCTTAATTATAAGGGAATTGCATACTACCAGAATCAGATGAGCTTATTCCTCAGATCTTTTTCAGAGGCATTTAATAACATTGAAAAAACCGGTAAGGACCTAAATGGCGATAAAATGGGAAGCTTTTTTATAGCCAATAACATGGTAAGCGGTGGAGAATATTCTTTTGATGATGTTGTAAAAGCAACGGCAGGCGGTGGAAATCTCCAGATAGATAACTTTCAGAACAAGGATACATATTATAAGCTGACAGCACTTTCTTGTGGAGTCGCAGAAGCGAGTAGGAGAAGTCCTAATGTATTTGCTACGGCTGAGAATAAGACCAATGATAAGGGAACTACAACGACTACAGATGATACTAAGATAGACAATGGTGTAGATTCTTCCGGTCTAGTAGTTGATCTATTAAAACTTCAAAGCGAAACCAAGATTTTCCGTGATAGCGGAGGGGATGATTTCCTACAGGTTATATACTCGGATATAACTGTGGATACCCAGGAAAGTGATGTATTTACAGATAATTTCAAGGCTATAGCAACAGCTGTGAACAAACAGAGGCAGGGAGTGTCAGGAGTAGACGAAGATGAGGAAGCTCTTGATCTTGTAAAATTCCAGAATGCTTACAATCTGGCTTCTAAGGCTATTAAAGTTCTTTCAGAAATGTATGACAGATTGATTACGCAAACGGGTGTATAAGCCGATAAGTAATATGTAGGCAGAAGGATCTGCTATTAAGAATTGTGATAGATCCAGAACGGATACTGGACGATGACCACTGATTTTCCAAGGAGGAGATCCTATGCGTATAACAAATTCAATGATAATGACCAATGCGGATTCAAACATCAACGGAGTCAAAATCATCCTTGATAAGACCAATACACAGATGACAACTCAAAAGAAGATTGACAGACCTTCTGAGGACCCTGTTATTGCGGTAAGATCACTTCGTTTCAGTACATCCCTTGCCAAGATCAATCAATTTTATGAGAAAAATATACCTGATGCAGAATCATGGCTAGAAGTTACAGAGACTTCGCTCGTCAATATGAGAGATACCGTGAGAAATATACACACGCTGTCAGATCAGGGTGCCAATGATACTTTGACCCAGGATGATAGAAAGACCATACTTTCACAGCTTAAAAAACTTCAGGAACAGTTGTATGACTCAGGAAATTCTGATTACGCAGGTAGAACGGTATTTACTGGATACCGCACTAATAAGACACTTACATTTATGTCTGATGAGACCAAGACTAGCTATGACATTACGGAAAAGCATAATGCAAATGATGCGATCGAGACATATAGATATTATTCAGGAGATGTAAAAGCTCCATCTACGAAAGCTGATATAAACAGTACCACAAATACCCCTAGTACATATGTAGAAACAGAATTTTCACGTATGCGTTTAGGATATGATGGGATCAGTTTCAAGGATACCACTAGCGTAGCAACGCCTGCACCGCTTATAGCTAATAAAGGTACCCTTGCCATAGGTAAGGTTGAGACATCGACCAAGGGAAATATATATTTTACGCAGACTCAGGCAGACGGAACGGTCAAGGATTATACCACTCCTCCTACAGCTGTTACAGTGTATGATGATGAGAAATCATGGGAAGATGCTTCTACCAGTACACCAAAGGTAAAAGAGATTAAAGATGGAGAGATGGTATTTATTAAAAGTACCGGAGAACTTCTCATGAATGATGATCTTGCAGCCAAGATGAAGGCAGATAATGTAGATATAAGAACCGATTACTCCAAGACTGGATTCGAGGATGGAGAACTCCGCCCGGAATATTATTATGACTGCACTATGACATCTGACAAAGGTGCTGCCACGAATATTGAATATCAGAAATATGATACAACTGGAAAAGAAATAAAGTATGATATTAACTATACAGTAGCTGCCAATCAGGAACTGGCGGTCAATCTAGAGGCTAGTGATGTGTTTGACAGCAGTCTTATCCAGGATATGAAGGATATGATGTCATCAGTATCTGACGCAATTGCAGCTTATGATAAGGTAGATAAGCTTAAAGAGATGAAGACAGAAGTTCAGTTCCAGGATTCTGCAACACAGGCAAATCTGGACAAATGGATAAGCTCGGCTTCTCGTGAAATGGATTTTGCAAATTCCAATCTCCAAAAGATATTCAATAAGGAAATAGGAAAATCAAAAACATACGAGGATAAGATCAGCCTGGCACTTACAGATCTTGGATGCCGCGCCGATCAACTGTCAATGACCAAAAAACAGATGTCGGATCAGCAGGAGACTATAGAAGATCTTCAGTCCAAGAATGATGATTATGATCTGTCTGAAGTGGCATTAAAATATACTGCGGCATATACTGCTTACAAATCATCACTTACGGCAGCAGGAAAACTAGGCGATATGACGCTTTTAAATTACTTGTAAAAGTATTATAATTGAGTAAATCGTTGTAGCTTATAGAGAGGGCTTAATAATGAAAGCAAGCACAAGGCTATTTGGGGATATTGATATTGAGGATGACAAGATTCTGATTCTTGAAAACGGTATCATAGGTTTCCCTGATATGAAGAAGTTTACACTTATATATGACAATGAAAGTGGCAATCAGCAGTCTATTATCTGGCTTCAGTCGATGGATGAACCTCACTTCGCAATGCCGGTGTTGTCGCCTAGTCTTGTAAAACCGGATTATAATCCAATGGTTAATGATGATCTTTTGACGCCCTTGGGCGAATTTAATAATGAAGATCTTGTAGTACTTGTTACCCTAAAGGTTCCGGCGAATGCTAAGGACATGACAGTTAATCTGAAGGCTCCGATCATTATTAACTATGCTAACAAAAAAGGCGCTCAGATTATAGTTGAGAACGAGGATTATCCTGTTCGTTACCCCATTTACGATATTTTACAAAGTATAAAAGAGGAGGCGAACAAATAGGATGCTAGCTTTATCTAGAAAAAAGGGTGAATCCCTGATAATCAACAATAATATAGAAGTAATGATTCTGGAGACTCACGGAGATCAGGTCAAGATCGGAATCTCTGCTCCCAAGGAAGTACCTATTTATCGTAAGGAAGTATATCTTCAGATTCAGAAGGAAAATGAAGAAGCAGGTGTTACGGATAGACTTGCTGAGATCAATAGCCTTCTCAGCGGCAGAAAAAAAGCCGATGACCAGAAAAAAAACTAAAATAAATTACCAAAATCAAGTCTGTCGGATTTTTTTGTCCGGCAGACTAATTTTTTTTATATACAGTCCGATATAGTGATTAGAAGAATATTATTTTAGATTCTCGTTCGGAAAACGGGATCAGTACATGGATGTACAGGGAGGTCCAAAGAAATGACGGTTATAAATACATCAAATCCAATAGCCAACAATTCTTACTCTTTAAGCTCGGATGCAGGAGTCAGGCTAAGCAATACTGTATCGGCGACGACGGGTGATGTGACGGAAACGACCCATGAAAAGGCTGTTCCGGTTAACACCGGTCTTCATAGAGTTCAAACGAACGAGGAAGGTAAAAATAACGTTGACGTCAAAAAAAGCGCTAGCCAAGAGCAGATCAAGGAAGCAGTGGATACTATTAACAAGAGTATGCCCAATACAGAAGCTATTTTTGGAATTCATGAAAAGACCAACAGAGTGATGATCAAAATTATCGATAAAGATACACATAAGGTCATCAAAGAATATCCACCTGAAAAGACTCTCGATCTTATTGCCAAGGCATGGGAGTTGGCTGGAATATTGGTCGATGAAAAGCGCTAGAGTATAGAGCAGTAAAGGAGGAAAAGTAATGTCATCTCCAATTAGAATGTCAGGTATGACAAGTGGACTTGATACGGAAAGTATCGTTAAGGCCTTAGTGTCGAATTATTCGTCAAAAGTCACAAAATATACAAATGAAAAGACGGAATTAGAGTGGAAACAGGATTCTTGGAAGGAAGTTAACACCAAGGTCTATGGACTATACACATCTATAGGTAATCTAAGACTTTCATCAGCTTATACTATGAGGTCTGCAACTAGCTCGGATCCATCAAAAGTTACTGTAAAGGCTTCTTCGAGTGCACCCGTAGGTACTCATACACTTGAGATATCTAATCTTGCAAGAAGTGCATATCTTACAAGTGCTAAAATTGGAAAAAGAGTAACAACAGATGGAACGAATACAGTAACTACTTATGATACGATTAAACCAGATGCCAAGGTATCTGATATTAAGGATGCATCAGGAAACCCTTTATTTTCCGGAGACGGTAAAGTAAATGTAACAGTTGATGGTAAAATGACTGAAATACCGGTAAGCTCAGACACCACAGTTGAGAAATTCGTAGCTAGCCTTGCCGGCGCAGGATTAAATGCGAGCTACGATGAAAAAAACCAGAGGATCTTTGTAAGTGCAAAGGAAAGCGGGGCAGCTCATACATTTAGTATAGCGCCAGCATCCGGTGATACCAATGCGACGAACTTGCTGAGTGCACTTGGACTTGGAAACACAGCATACAGCGATGGAGACGGAATATATAAGGATGCATCTGGAAATACCATTGCGGACGCTAGTGGTATGGCACATATGGTAAATGCATCTGATGCCAAGTTTATACTAGATGGTGCTATATTTACTTCGGAAACAAACAGCACAACGATAAATGGTCTTACTATTAATGCTACAGGAATAACTAATCAGCCTGTTTCAATTACAACAAATGCAGACACACAGGGACTTTACGACAAGATAAAGGATATTTTGTCTCAATATAATGATGTTATCAATGATCTTACTGCGAGATACAATGCTCCATCAGCTAAAGGATATGAACCCCTTACAGATGATCAGAAGAAGGCGATGTCAGAGTCTCAGATCGAAAAATACGAAAACAAGATCAAGGATTCATTGCTTAGACGTGATGGAACTGTAGATTCACTAATGTCGGCAATGTCAAACGCAATGTCTAAATCCTATGATGTAAATGGCAAGACGTATTCTCTTACCACGTTTGGAATTCACACCCTTGGAATATTGAATGCCAATGCCAATGAACAATCAGCTTACCATATTGACGGAGATACTGAAGACTCAAGTACCAGTGCCAATAAGGATAAATTGATGTCTGCCATTACAGGGGACCCGGACGGTGTCATGGGATTTATGCAGCAGCTTTCGAGAAATCTGTATTCCAGCCTTGATACTAAGATGAAGAGTACTTCAATGAACAGTGCTTATACTGTCTATAACGATAAAGATATGAAGAAACAGGTTACAGACTATACCAAGCTTATAAAAGATTGGCAGGATAAGGTCGATTCTATGGAGGATTATTATTACAATAAGTTTTCCAAGATGGAGTCGGAGCTTACCAAGCTCAAAGGTAGTTCAAGCGCAGTCACAGGAATGACAGGAGCGTCACAATAAGTTTTGCCTGAAATAAGCTAATCTAGGAGGGATTCATATGAATGCAGCAAATGGATATGCAGCATATAAGAACAGCAAAGTGATGACAGCTTCACCGGCAGAACTTACGCTTATGCTTTATGATGGTGCTATAAGGTTCTGTAATATAGCAATGAGTGCCATTGATGAAAACGACGTTCAAAAAGCGCATACCAATATTAGAAAAGCTGATGCTATTTTGGAAGAGTTCCAGCTTACACTGGATCATAAATATGAGATAGCGGAAGATTTTGATAAAGTGTACAAATACCTTAGAGAACGTCTGATGTGGGCCAATGTCAAAAAAGATAAAGAAATATTAGAAGAGGTACTGGTTCATCTTCGCACTATGAGAGATACTTGGAAGGAAGTAATTGATAAAAACAAAATCGGAAGTGAAAATGCAAATGGAATCGGAAATGGAAATGGTACAGCCTGATTCGTTTGAGATATGTACACATATAGCATTTAGACGGCAAGAACGGACATTTTGTATGGTGCCCGTTCTTTTGAACATCAATAGATAAAAACAACTGTTGCCGAAATAAAGACTGGAAAACGGGGAAAATCATGACGGAAAATAATTACGTTGTAATGCTTAGAGAGAGCCTGGAAAAGAAAATAGAAATCTTAAATGAAATACATATTGAGAACCTGCACCAAAAAGAAGTTCTTAAAGACCCATTATCTACTCCGGACGAATTGAAAGAAACCATCGATAGAAAAGATAAGCTTATAGATGTGATAAATGCACTGGACAATGGATTCCAGCAGATGTATGAACGCGTAAAAACAATACTTGATGTGGATCGAGCATTATATACTGATGAAATTGCCAAAATGCAGAATCTTATTTCTGAACTTACGGCTCTGTCAGCAACAGTTCAGGCTGAAGAACTTAGAAATAAGGATCTTGCTACAGCAAAATTTGCACAGGTCCGTGCCCAGGCAAAAAAAGTAAATAGTTTGCAAGGTGCTGTTAACTCATACAATCAGAATATGGGGAAATTAAATGTCGTAGACCCACAGTTCCTAGACAAGAAAAACTAATAGTCAGACAACTTGACGAAAATACCTGAAAAATGAAAAAAGGTAGTGACTTTCCCATAAAATTGATGTACGATGTAAAAGTATAAATGGATAAATATGCTTACTCGTCATTTTCATGGAGGAAAGGAGGTTCGTCATGGCAGCTATAGATACAGTTTATAATTATTACCTGACTACATATGGTAAGACGAATACTTCTTCTCGCTATGAATCTCACAAGAAGAGTGAGCTCAGAGATGTATATAATCGTATTGTCAAGTCTAATAAAGAAGAACCCTTATACAAGATCAACATGAACGATGATGCTGAAAAATTCGTCATCGATCTCAAGGAAGAAGCCAGAAATGCCAAAAACATTACCTCGGCTCTATTAGGCGATGGCAAAGGTATTGAAGGAGTGCTCGATCAAAAGATTGCGACATCATCACAGGAAGACAAGGTATCGGTAGAATATGTGGCAGATAACAACACTGCCGAAGCAGATTCCTTTGAGATCGGAGTTAAGAAACTCGCGACACCTCAGGTCACCATGGGCAATTTCTTGAAGAGTTCAGGCAGAAGCTTCGAGGTGGGCAATTTTTCGTTTGATATGGACACACCTCAGAATTCTTACGAATTTCAGTTCGAAACTGATGGCTCAGAAACCAATCTAGACATTCAAAAGAAGATCGCCAGACTTATGAATCGATCGGAAATAGGGATTAATGCAGATGTTATAAGCAAGGGAGATGGGACTAGTGCTCTTAAGATCACATCTAAACAGACCGGGCTTGCCGGAGGCGAAGATTTCCTATTTAAAATTCAGTCAGGCTCATCATGGAATGAGGTTCATGCACTTGGCATAGACAGAATTACTGAACCAGCAGGAAGCGCTATCTTTACATTAAATGGCAAGGAACACAAGGCACTTTCCAATGATTTTACAATAAATAATGCATTTGAGATTTCTCTTAGTGGAATTACAAAAGGGGATAATCCGGTCAAGATAGGCTTTAAGGCTAACGTAGATTCTCTGGGAGATAGCGTAGAGCGACTTACAAATGCATATAATTCATTCCTGAAGCTTGGAAAAAGATATTCTGCAACTAATGGATATAACAGACTTAGCAATGAAGTCACCGGTATATGGCATACCATGGGAGAAAAACTCACAGTCGCCGGGATTGAGGAAAAAGAGGATGGAACTCTTACAGTAAACCGCGATAAGCTAGGCGAGAGGATGACGGGAGAAGGCAAGGAAGAAACGTTTCAGAGCCTAAACAGTTTTAGAAATGCAGTTTCAATGGAGGCAGAAAAGGTTTCTGTGAATCCAATGAAATATGTAGACAAGCTAGTTGTTGAATACAAAAATCCAGGTCGTACATTTGCCGCACCATATGCTTCGAGTTTATATGCAGGACTGATGATAAATGAAGGATTGTAAAAGAAGACCGGCGGTTAAACGGTCTTCTTTTTTGGTAGGAAACATAGTGAGAAAATTGTTGACATAACCCATATCGCCGTGATACAGTATAACGGCGATGGAACTAAGGTCTTTTTTTTATGCCTAAAAAGTGGCAGAAAAAGATCTAAAAATTAACAGTGGAGGTGGAAGTTGTGCGTACAAAGATAACATTGGCATGTACAGAATGCCAGCGCAGGAATTACAATCTTACCAAAGAAAAGCGCAACCATCCTGAGAGGATGGAAGTCCGCAAGTATTGCCCGTTCTGCAGAAAGCATACTTTACATAAAGAAACAAAGTAAAGGAGCGCAGAATCATGGCTAAAGAAGGTAAGAAGATATCAACTTGGTTTGAAGATCTCAAGACAGAATTCAAGAGAATAATCTGGCTTGACAGAAGCACAGTTGTTAAGCAGTCTACAGCGACAGTTATTGTATCTGTAATCATCGGACTTCTGATAGCAGTTCTGGATATGATCTTTAAGAATGGAATTGATATTTTGGTAAATCTGTAATGGAGGCTATTTTCAATGGCAGAAGCTATGTGGTACGTCGTTCACACTTATTCAGGATATGAGAATAAGGTTAAGACGAATATTGAAAAAACAATCGAAAACCGTCATCTTGAGGACCAGATTCTCGAAGTTCGCGTCCCTATGATAGATATCATGGAGATGAAGAACGGAGCTAGAAAACAGGTTTCTCATAAAATGTTCCCAGGCTATGTTCTAGTAAACATGGTAATGAACGATGACACCTGGTATGTAGTTAGAAATACCAGAGGCGTGACGGGCTTTGTTGGCCCCGGAAGCAAACCGGTACCACTCACAGAAGCAGAGATGAGACCGCTTGGCATCAGCCATGAGGAAAAGGTGGAGGTTGACTTCACCGTCGGAGATATAATCTCGGTTACCGGTGGTGTATGGAAAGATACATCAGGAGTCATTCTTGAGATGAACCCCGGCAAGCAAACCGTTACGATCAATGTCGAGTTATTCGGCAGAGAGACACCCGTTGAGATTTCATATGCGGATGTCCGTAAGGAAGATTAAAATTTAGGAGGAATTATAATGGCTAAGAAAATTGAAGGCTATATTAAGCTTCAGATTCAGGCCGGTAAAGCAACACCGGCACCGCCTGTAGGTCCTGCACTAGGCCAGCATGGCGTTAATATCGTTGAATTCACAAAGCAGTTCAACGCTAAGACCGCTCAGATGGGAGATACAATCGTACCTGTAGTTATTACAGTATACGCTGATAGAAGCTTTAGCTTCATCACAAAGACTCCTCCTGCTGCAGTTCTTATCAAGAAAGCAGTAGGCCTTAAGAAGGGTTCAGGCGAACCTAACAAGACAAAAGTCGGCAAGATCACAAATGCTCAGGTTAAAGAAATCGCTGAGACTAAGATGAAAGATCTTAACGCATCAAGCGTTGAATCAGCTATGAGCATGATCGCCGGAACAGCCCGTTCTATGGGTGTAGAAGTAGTAGACTAATCCATCGCAGGATAACAGGTAAATAATTTTAAACGTGGGAGGGGTATTATATCCCGACCGTACCACAGGAGGAAAATATGAAACACGGAAAGAAATATCTTGATGCCGCAAAAGCGTATGACAAGTCCGTTCTTTATGATCTCTCCGATGCAGTTGCTCAGGTTAAGAAAAACGCTGTAGCAAAGTTCGATGAGACAATTGAAGCACATATCCGTACAGGATGTGATGGACGTCACGCTGATCAGCAGATCAGAGGAGCAGTTGTACTTCCTCACGGAACAGGCAAGACTGTTAGAGTACTTGTCTTCGCTAAGGGAGAAAAAGCTGATGAAGCAACAGCAGCAGGCGCTGATTATGTAGGCGCAGAGGATCTTATGACTAAGATCCAGGGCGGCTGGTTTGACTTCGACGTAATTGTAGCTACACCAGACATGATGGGTCTCGTTGGACGTATCGGTCGTGTACTTGGACCTAAGGGCCTTATGCCCAACCCCAAGGCAGGAACAGTTACAATGGACGTTACTAAGGCAATCAATGATATCAAGGCAGGTAAAGTTGAATACCGTCTTGACAAAGCCAATATAATTCATGTAACAATCGGCAAGGCTTCCTTCACAGAAGAGCAGTTATCCGACAACTTCCAGGCTTTAATGAGTGCAATCATCAAGGCTCGTCCTAGCACAGTAAAGGGTTCTTATCTTAAGAATGTTACTATCGCTCCCACAATGGGACCCGGAGTAAGACTTAACCCTTCCAAGCTTCAGGCTGAGTAATTGATACACTGATTTTGAAATCAGTTATTGACACTTATATAAATTAGTGATATTTTAAATAAGCTATACCGAAGACAGCAGGTGCCCAGCGGGCCTAACGTATACCTGCCGAGGCTGTACTATCATTAGAGAATGTATGCCTCTCTGCCATTCGGTAGAGAGGCATTTTTGTTCCTTATATAGTAAGGATATTAGGCCTCAGATACATTATGATAAGGAGGTAAGTTTAGTGGCAAAAGTTGAATTAAAGCAGCCTGTAGTTAAGGAAATTGCTGAGAACATCAAAGACGCCCAGTCAGTTGTAGTTGTAAACTACCGCGGACTTACTGTAGACCAGGATACACAGCTTCGTAAAAATCTACGTGAAGCTGGAGTTGTATACAAGGTTTACAAGAACACGATGATGAATTTCGCGTTCAAAGGAACAGAGCTTGAAAGCCTTTCAGACACCCTTAACGGACCTAGCGCAATTGCTATTTCTAAGGATGACGCTACAGCACCTGCAAGAGTTATTGCAGAATTTGCAAAGGGAGCACCTGCTCTCGAGATCAAAGCTGGAGTTGTGGAAGGTACATTTTACAACAAGGAAGACATGGAGCAGATCGCAAAGATCCCTGCCAGAGAAGAGCTACTTTCAAGATTGCTTGGATCTATGCAGTCACCTATTACAAACTTTGCTCGTGTACTTAATCAGATCGCTGAAAAAAGCGGAGAAGCTGCACCTGCAGAAGAAGTTAAGGCTGAAGAAGCTGCACCTGCAGAAGAGAGCGCTCCTGTTGAGGAGTAATTCTTATTATCTGAAAACTGATACGGAAACGGAATCAGTAGTTTTTAGCTAGAATACGATGTAGCCGCATGACGGCAAAATTAATTAAATGGAGGATATAATCATGGCAAAGATGACAACAGATGAATTTATCGCTGCTATCAAAGAGCTTTCCGTTATGGAACTTAACGATCTCGTTAAGGCTTGTGAAGAAGAATTCGGCGTTTCTGCAGCAGCAGGCGTTGTAGTTGCAGCAGCAGCTGGCGCTGGCGCTGGCGCAGCTGAGGAAAAGGATGAGTTCGACGTAGAGCTTACCGAAGTTGGAGCAAACAAGGTTAAGGTTATCAAGGTTGTTCGTGAGCTTACAGGACTTGGCCTCAAGGAAGCTAAGGAAGTTGTTGACGGAGCACCTAAGATGGTTAAAGAAGCTGCTGATAAGGCTTCAGCTGAAGATGCTAAGGCTAAGCTTGAAGAAGTTGGAGCTAAGGTTACACTTAAATAATAAATATAGATTACAAAGTGATCATATTGATTTTTTCATAAAAAAGTATGAACTTTGAATCTCATTTTTTTAAGCGACAAAAATGTTGAGCATTTTTGGAGTCTAGCCCAAAAAGACTACACCCATTTTGGATGTAGTCTTTTTTTGTTGTATTTATAAAAAAACATTGACATAACATTGACATTTATTGTATATTATACGTTGCTTTACTATCGGGTATTGTGGATTTTTATAGCGACATATAATACCCATTAATATTGTAACTGTTGATTTTATACGAGAGGTGGAACGTAAATGGATGAACATATTATGCGTCCGGTGAAATCAGGAAAAGGCCTCAGAATGAGCTTTGCTCGTAACAAGGAAGTCCTGCAGATGCCGAATTTTATAGAAGTCCAGAAGGATTCCTATAACTGGTTTCTGAGAGAAGGGTTAAAAGAAGCGTTTGCTGATATTTCCCCGATAACTGACTACAGCGGGCATTTGAGCCTTGAATTTACTAATTTCAAGTTATGCACTGATGATATCAAGTATACGATTCCAGAGTGCAAAGAACGTGACGCCACCTATTCTGCACCTTTAAAAGTAAAGGTCAGATTATATAACAGAGAGACTGACGAGATTAATGAGCAGGAAATCTTCATGGGAGATCTTCCTCTTATGACAGAGACTGGCACCTTCGTTATAAACGGAGCTGAGCGAGTTATCGTATCTCAGCTTGTCCGTTCTCCTGGTATTTATTATGGTATTGATCATGATAAAATAGGTAAGAGACTTTTCTCATGTACTGTAATTCCCAACAGAGGAGCATGGCTTGAGTATGAAACAGATTCAAGCGATGTCTTTTATGTAAGGGTTGACCGTACTAGAAAGGTACCTATTACTGTATTCCTTCGTGCAATGGGACTTGGATCAAATCAGGAGATCCTTGACGTATTTGGCGAAGAACCTAAGATCACAGCATCATTTTCCAAGGATCCTTCTATAACAGAAAGAAATCCGGAAGGTTCATATGAGGGTGGTCTTCTTGAACTTTATAGAAAAATAAGACCTGGAGAGCCTCTTAACGTTGATAGCGCAGAGTCTCTTATTAATGGCATGTTCTTTGATCCCAGACGTTATGATCTGGCTAAGGTAGGACGTTATAAGTTCAACAAGAAACTTGCTTTTTGGAACAGAATTTCACATAAGATCCTTGCTGAGGATGTAGTTAATCCTGAGACAGGAGAGATTATTGCCGAGGCTGGAACATCCGTAAGCAAGGCACTTGCTGACGAGATTCAGGATGCTGCAGTTTCTTTTGTAATGATACAGACAGAAGAGAGAAATACAAAAGTACTTTCTAATATGATGGTCTCTCTTGATAAATATGTTGAATGCGACAGAGAAGCTCTTGGGATTAAAGAACCGCATGTATACTATCCGGTACTTAAAGAGATCCTCGACAAGAATCTTGAAAAGGAAGACCTTCTTGATGAGCTCGAGAGGAATGCCAAGGAATTGGTTCCAAAGCATATCACAAAGGAAGATATTTTTGCATCTA
>ERZ795062.435-NODE-435-length-35754-cov-9.240763_pt1 | contig 35754 bp, 46 predicted proteins | sample MGYA00375146_ERZ795062 | MGnify/ENA primary metagenome ERZ795062 (study PRJEB30191, sample SAMN05720281) | activated sludge metagenome | isolation source: Anaerobic digester | place: USA | collected 2015-07-16 ...
GTTTCTGGCAAAGAACGAGCTGGGCAAGGAATCCCTGCACTACTGGGGTGTGAATGATAAAAACAAGTGGGGCAAACTGAGTACCTACGGCGGCAAGCTGGTAGAAAACGCCGTACAGGCCATCGCCCGGGATTGTCTGGCATATGCCTTAACGCAACTATCCGAAGCTGGGTTTAATGCGGTGTTTCACGTGCACGACGAGGTAGTCATCGAAGCGCCGGACGAAAGTCAGCTCGCCCGCGTGTGCGAAATCATGGGCCAGCTGATTCCGTGGGCGCCGGGTCTGCTGTTGAAGGCGGAGGGGTTTGCGACGGGGTTTTATCGGAAGGATTGAAAAAAATGGGGCTGAGACTGTTCGTTACTTATGAGAAAAAGCTGATGCTCAACCTAGGTTGTTTAGCTTAGAACTGTCCGGATTTGAGCATGGGGTCTTGACTCCGTTCACAGTTCTGACATGGTAGTTATTATATTTACCGCGTTCTATTGCGTTAACAAACTGAGCACGGCTCATATATCTACCTGTATAATTATCGCGAAACGACTGGTTTCTCCCGGAAGAGGATTGTCGGGTTACTGAAATGCGTTTAGCCAATAAATTTGACCCCCTACTTATAAAATGTGTCTATCTTGTCTCAGCCCGCATTTACTAAAATTAATATACTATATACAGTATACCATATATAGTGCATTATGTCAAATCAAATACAACATATTGTGTTTTGGAGGTTGGCCATGGATTTTGGGGAACTGCTATCTCATGAACGTTCTCGACAAGGTTTAACGCTTGCTGCTTTGTCTAAAATGACCGGATTACCCATAACAACCATACACAACTATGAGAGGGGGAGCGAACCAACCCTTTCCAAGGCAGATGTGATTCTTAAAGCATTGGGAATCGGTATTACTATCGGAGTTCAGAAAAAGAAGGAGTAACGGCTATGCTACACCACGACCGCAAAATTACCATCTCCATCGGCAGCAGCCGGCGGGCGACAAGCTGGCCCGCCTCGACAATCTGGTGGTCGGAGCTGGTGGAACGGCTGAAAACGCCCGTCCGCGGCGAGGAGACGCTGGCGGCCTATTTGACCCTGCCCAAGTCCAAACAGGACGACCTTAAAGACGTGGGTGGCTTTGTCGGCGGCACGGTGAGAAACGGCGGAAGGCGAAAGGCCGATGCCATCACCGGCCGGGACATCGTAACCCTCGACCTCGACCGCATCCCTGCCGGCGGCACCCAGGACGTGCTGCGCCGCGTGGACGGCCTGACCTGCGGCTACTGCGTCTACTCCACCCGCAAGCACAGCGAGGCCGGCCCGCGCCTAAGAGTCCTTCTGCCGCTGGACCGCACCGTCACCGCCGACGAGCACGAGCCCATCGCCAGAAAAGCCGCCTGGCTCATTGACCCCGCCATGGAGATGTTCGACCCAAGCACCTTCGAGCCGTCGCGGCTCATGTACTGGCCGTCCTGCTGCGCCGACAGCCAATACATATACGCCTACGGGGACAAGCCCTTCCTCTCCGCCGACGGGATGCTGGCGCTGTACGACGACTGGCGGGACGTGTCCTCCTGGCCGCAAACACCCGGTACGCAGGACGCGCCGAAGAAGCTGGCCGCCAAGCAGGGCGACCCGACGGCAAAAGAGGGCGTCGTCGGCGCCTTCTGCCGGGTGTATGACATTTACCGCGCCATCGAGGAGCTCATCCCGGGCACATACGAGCCCTGTGGACCCAACCGGTACACCTACACCGGCGGCAGCACAACCGGCGGCGCCGTGGTCTACGACAACGGGCTGTTTCTGTACTCCCACCACGCCACCGACCCCTGTGGCGGACGGCTGGTCAACGCCTTCGACCTGGTGCGCCTGCACAAGTTCGGTGAACTGGATAACGATGCCAAGCCCGACACGCCGACGAACCGGCTTCCCTCCTACGAGGCCATGTGTCGGTTTGCCGTGGCTGACGAGCAGGTGGCCGCCCTGCTGAAACAGGAGCGGTACGAAAAGGCGGCGCAAACGTTCCGTACTACGCCTGCGGGATCAGGCGGCGACTGGGTCAGTAGGCTGGAAGTCAACGGCCAGGGCGTGCCCCAGCGGACGCTGAATAACTACAAGCTCATCCTTTCAAATGACCCGCAGCTGGCCGGCAAAATCCGGCTAAACCTGTTCACCGGCCGCATCGACGTGACGGGCGAGCTGCCCTGGCCGCGTCCGGCCGGCAACGTCTGGACGGACGCGGACACCACGCAGCTGCGGGCGTATCTGGAGCCGCTGTGCGGCAAGACCAACAAGAACGACATCGCCGACGCGGTGGAAGCCTGCGCCAGCGAACAGGCCTACCACCCCGTACGGGACTACCTGACGTCCCTTCAATGGGACGGGCGGCCGCGGCTGGACACCCTTTTCATCGACTACCTGGGCGCCTGCGACTGTGACTACACCCGGGCAGTTACGCGGAAAAGCTTTGTCGCCGCCGTGGCAAGGGTGATGACGCCGGGGGTCAAGTACGACACGATGCCCGTGCTGATCGGACCGCAGGGGCGGCACAAATCGACCATCCTGGCCAAAATGGGCGGCGTGTGGTTCAGCGACAGCCTGCGCACCTTTGAGGGCAAAGAAGCTATGGAAACCATTCAGGGCACGTGGATTAACGAGATTGGCGAGATGCAGGCCATGGAGCGGTCGGAAATCAACGCCGTCAAGGCCTTTTTGAGCAAGCAGGTGGATTACTTCCGCGCCGCCTACGGCCGCCACGTGACGGAGAAGCCTCGGCAGTGCGTGTTTTTCGGCACGACGAACACAAGAGACTGCCTGCGTGACATCACCGGCGGCCGGCGCTTCTGGCCGATTGACATTGACGTGCAGCAGCGGACAAAGGACGTGTTTTTGCACCTGGACGACGAGCGCGACCAGATCTGGGCGGAAGCGTACGTACGGTGGCAGATGGGGGAACCGCTGTACTTGTCCAAAGAGCTGGAGAGGGAAGCCGCCAGGGAGCAGGAGAGCCACCGGGAGCGGCACCCGTGGGAAGGCCCCATCGAAGCGTTCGTGGCGAAACGGATACCCGAGGACTGGGAAGACTGGGATTTGACGCGGAGACGGCTGTTCTGGGCAGGCGGAATGCGGTACGACGGCAAACTGGTGGAGCGGAGACGCGTTAGCGCGGTGGAAATCTGGTGCGAGATGCTGAACCGGGACAAGAGCGAACTGACGCAGCGGATTACACGGGAAATCAACCAACTGCTGGAGCGGATGGAAGGGTGGACAAGCATAAACGGGGCGCGGCGATTTGGCGAGCCATATGGAAACCAGCGCGGCTTTGAGCGGATTGTGGCTACAGATTTGACTACAGATTGCTGACTACTCTTGCTACACCCCAAACTGGAAAGTGTAGTCAGATTTTTCCTTAGAGCGCCAAGGGATGCAACAGATACTACAGATACTACAGTTGATGAATAGGAAAAGAAATTTGAGAGGTTAGAGAGAAATATTTCCGCCTAACGCGCCTGTGCGCGTATATATATACGCGCGCGCGTGAAAGTGTGGAATCTGTTGTCAAGGGAGGTTTCGCCGTGCGCGAGAAGGACATCGAGCAATACCTGACCACCAGGGTTAAAGCGCTGGGCGGCAGGGCGTATAAATTCGTTTCGCCGGGGAATGCGGGCGTGCCCGACCGGCTGGTCTGCCTGCCGGGCGGCCGGGCGGTGTTCGCCGAGTTGAAGGCGCCGGGCCGTCGGCCGACAGCACTGCAGAAAGCGCAGATTGCAAGACTGGACAAGTTGGGGTTTGCCACCTACATACTCGACAGCAAAGAGGCGGTGGACGGCTTCCTCGACGCCATTCAGCAGGAGGCGGCGAAGCGTGAGGTTTGAACCGCTGCCGTATCAGCAGTACTGCATCGACCGGCTTGTCCACGACCCGGCCGTGGGGCTGTTCCTAGAGATGGGTTTGGGCAAGACCGTCATCACCCTGACGGCCATCAACGAGCTGCGGTATTACCGCTTCGCCGTCAGCCGCGTACTGGTCATCGCCCCGAAAAAGGTGGCCGAAGCCACCTGGAGCCGGGAAGCGGCCAAGTGGGATCACCTGCGGCACCTGCGGGTTATTCCCGTGCTGGGCAGCCAGGCAAAGCGCGTCCGGGCGTTGAATACGCCGGGCGACGTCTGGGTCATCAACCGGGAGAATGTGCCGTGGCTGGTGGAATACTACCGCAACGCCTGGCCCTTCGACATGGTGGTCATCGACGAGAGCACCAGCTTCAAAAGCCACCAGGCGAAACGGTTCAAGGCGCTGACGTGGGTGCGGCCGCATATGCAGCGGGTTGTCCTGCTGACCGGCACGCCGGCGCCTAACGGGCTGCTGGACTTGTGGTCGCAAATCTACCTGCTGGACCAGGGAGAGCGGCTGGGCAAATACATCACCCACTTCCGGGAGCGGTACTTCGAGCCGGATCAGCGCAACGCCCACCAGGTGTTCAGCTACGCGCCAAAGCCCGGCGCCGACGAGAAAATCCGGCGGTTGATTGGCGACATCTGCGTGAGCATGAAGGCCGAGGACTACCTGCAGTTGCCGGACATGGTGACAAACGACATCCCCGTCGTGCTGGACCCGGCGGCAAAGCGTCTGTACGACAAGCTGGAACGGGAGATGCTGTTGCAGGTGGACGAAAGCACCATCGACGCAGGCACGGCGGCGGTCTTGTCCAACAAGCTGCTGCAACTTTGCAACGGGGCGGTGTACGACGAGAACCGAAACGTGGTGGAAATCCACGGATGCAAAATCGAGGCCTTTCGCGAGCTACTGGAACAGCTGAACGGCCAGCCGGCGCTGGTGTTCTACAACTTCCGGCACGACGCCGACCGCATTGAGAAAGCCTTGGCCGGAAGCAACCTTCGTGTCCGAAGGCTTGCAGGACCTGCTGACCAGCAGGACTGGAACGAACGGAAAATCGACGTGCTGCTGGCCCATCCGGCCAGCACGGCCTACGGGCTAAACCTGCAGGACGGCGGGAATCACGTGATCTGGTTCGGGCTGAACTGGTCGCTGGAGCTGTACCAGCAGGCCAACAAGCGGCTGCACCGCATGGGGCAAAAGCAGAAGGTGATTGTGCACCACTTGTCTGTTGTCGGCGGACGGGACGAGGACGTGGCGGCGGCGCTGGCGGACAAAGGCGCTACGCAGGACAGGCTGATAGAGAGTTTGAAGGCAAGAATCGAGAAGGCGAGGGCGAGTGTATGAACAAACTGATGTTTGAGCGGATTATTAGTGAACAGATCAACAAGTGTTTCGACATACTGTGCGCTAAGGCAAAAGAGTATGCGACCGAAGATCGGTTGCACAACTTCAAACAGGCCGCACACCTGCAGCGGTGCACGCCTATCCAGGCGTTGGCGGGCATGATGGCTAAGCACACCGTTTGCGTGTACGACATGTGCGTGAGTGGGAACAACTATCCGCAGGCAATATGGGATGAGAAAATCACAGACAGCATTAACTACCTGCTGCTTCTGGCGGCGTTGTTACGTGAGGAGGAAAGAGTTTGAATCTTGCTGATATTCTCGTACAGTATCTGTCACTAGGTATTTTGATAATTAACATCTTCCAGCTTTTTGTCGCAATCAAGGCGTTGCGAAGAAAGAGGTGACCGGATGACAGCCAAGGAATTTCTTTCCCGGTACAAGACCATCGACCGGGAGATCGACTGCATGATGGCGGAACTGGGCCGGCTGCGGGCGCTGATGTATCAGACCGGCAGCAGCGCAAACGCCCATCCGCGAAGAAGGGGAAAACAATCCGGCGCGAGTTTCGAGAAAATCGTCGCCAAGTACATAGACCTGGAGAACGCCATGAACGAGAAAATCGACCAGCTGCTGGACGTCAAGGCGGAGATTGAACAGGCCATCGATCGTGTGGAAGACGACACGCTGCGGTTGCTGCTTCGGCTGCGGTACATGAAGGGGATGACGTGGGAACGGATCGCGCTGGAAATGCATTACAGCTATATGCACGTATGTCGCCTGCATAGACTGGCGTTGCAGAAAGTAAAAATGTGATAGAATGTTATACTCATAATCTGTTAACATTAAACTGGACAAGAAAACAACAATGGCCGCTTCCAATCAGAAGCGGCCATTTGGTTGAAAAGGAGGCGTACCGTTGGACTGGAAAGCCAAGGCCCTGGAAATGTGGCGGCAGAAGTACACGTGGGGACAAATACTGGAAGCGCTCCGTGATTGCTTTTCCGGAAAGACGGATAAACAGATAATCGATTCCATACGCTCATACATCCGCGGTACGCCGGAGTATAAGGCGGAACATCAAAAGGGCGAGTCGCCGCGAGAAGTGACGGACGAGCAAATCCTGAAAGCGCTCGAGGCAAAGCGCAAGCCGCAGGAGACGGCGGAAATCCTCCATATGCCGATAATGGACTTCGTCCGGCGGGTGGATAAACTCACCGAGAAGTACAACATCAAAGAGGCAAACGGGCTGATCTGGCTGGAAAAATCGCCGGTGGCGGAGGAAAGAGAAGAACGGGAGGCCTACACCGGCGAGGAGGAAATAGTCTTTGGCCTGATCGGTGATACCCACCTTTGCAACAAAAACCAGCAGCTGACATACTTGCATCAGTTTTACGACCTATGCGAGGCCGAATGCGTGAGAACTGTATACCACGTCGGCGATATCAGCGACGGGTATTATCCAAATCGGCCGGAGCACATATACGAGCTATTTAAGGTGGGAGCCGACGCGCAGGCCGAATACATAATCGAGAACTACCCGCGGCGGAATGGCGTCGTGACAAAATTTATCACGGGGAACCACGATGCCACGCACATGAAAAACGGCGGCACGGATATAGGAAAACACATTGCGGCGGCCCGGGACGACATGGAATATCTGGGCTATATGACTGCGAAAATATGGCTAACTCCGCATTGTGATCTTGATTTGCTGCATCCGCTGGACGGCGCGGCATATGCGCTATCTTATCCGGTGCAGAAACACATCGACGCGCTACAGGGCGGGAAGAAACCGCGTATACTGGCGTTTGGACACTATCATAAAAACTTATATATGTTCTACCGCAACATACACGCGATTTGCGTTCCGTGCTTCGAGCAACAGACTACGTTTATGAGGGGCAAGCGCATATCGGCAACCGTTGGCGGGTACATCGTAACAATCAAGTGCACGCCGGAGGGTATTGTGCGGGAGATTATACCGCGCATTGTGGTGTACGCGGACATGATACCGGATGATTATTAAAGGCCGCACCACCTGCCGATTAGAGCGCGGGCATATGGGCGGGTAGGGACAGGGCATTGTAAGGCGTAAGGGTAGGGTGGGAGGGGATAAAGTAAGGTGGTGATGATATGGGTGAGATGACGCCAAAGCAAAAGAGGTTTGCGGACGAGTATATGATAGACCTCAACGCGACAGCGGCGGCGATACGCGCCGGGTACTCTGCTAAGACAGCGTGCGAGCAGGGGGCGCGACTGCTAGCAAATGTTAAGATCGCCGATTACATCAAACAGCGGATGGCAGAGCGGGAGCGTCGCACAGAGATAACGCAGGACAGGGTTGTGCAGGAGCTGGCGACCATTGCGTTTGCCGATATGGCGGATTTTGTGCAGGTCGTGGACGACGGGAGCGAGGTTGTCGCGCTGGAGCTGGATAAGATACCGCCGGACAAGCGCGGGGCGATTGCCAGCATCAAGCAGGGCGCTAACGGCATCGAGGTTAGACTCAACGACAAGGTCAAGGCGCTGGAGCTCCTGGGCAGGCACCTGGGCATGTACAACGACCGGCTGCAGCTGTCCGGTCGTGTTGACGTGGGCGCACACAAACTTGACGCGATACTGGAGCAGCTAAGCGATGAGTGACGTCCTGCTGTCGCCAAAATATAAGGCGTTTTTGCGGCACAATGCCCCGGTGGAGTTTTTGGAGGGGACGACCTACGCGGGCAAGACAACGGTCGGTGCGCTCAAATTTATGCTGCGCGTGGCTAAGTCGCCGCGGCAGCTGCACATCTTGTCCGGCCTCGACACCGGCACGATCGAAAAAAACATAATCAACAAGGAGCTCGGCATCCTCGATATTTTCGGCCCGCTGGTGGAGTACAACGCCGGCGGCAAGGGGCAACACAGCCTGCCCCACATCGCCTTCCGGGATAAAATCATCTATGTGCTGGGCTACGACAACAAGGCCCGATGGAAAAAGGCGCTGGGCGGACAGTATGGGTGCCTGTACATCGACGAGATAAACATCGCCGACATGGACTACGTGCGTGAGGCGTCGATGCGGTGCGATTATCTTATAGCGACGCTCAACCCGGACGACCCGAGCCTGCCTATCTACGACGAGTACATCAATCACAGCCGGCCCCTGCCGGAGTACGCCCACGACGCGCCGGAAGAGCTGAATCAGATGCTTTGTAAAGAGCCAAAGCCCGGATGGGTGCATTGGTTCTTTACTTTTGACGATAATCCGGCGCTTACGCCAGAGAAAAAGGCGCAAATCATCGCCACGGTTCCGCCGGGGACAAAGCTCTATAAAAACAAAATCCAGGGCTTACGTGGCCGGTCGACTGGATTGGTGTTCGACCTGCGCGCGGAAAATGTTATCACGCCCGCTAAAGCCAAAGATTTCACCTACCTACTCTACTCCTGCGGCGTGGACACGTCCTATAGCCGGCAGTCGGACGACACATTCGCCTTCGTTTTTTCCGGCATCACTGCCTGCCGGAAGAAAATCACGCTTGCGGAACGGGTGTACAACAATCGCGACCTGCCGAAACCGCTCACACCGTCGGACATCCCGCCGCTTTTGGTGGACTTTCTGGAACGGTGTAGAGGGGAGTGGGGCTTTGGCCGGAACGTGTTCATCGACAGCGCCGACCAGGGCACGATTCTGGAATGCCAGAAATACAAGCGGGCTCACGGCGTGCCGTATGTATTTCAGGGTTCCTGGAAACAGACGAACATTATCGACCGCATTAACCTGCAGGCAGGCTGGATGGCCCACGGCGACTATCTCGTCGTGGACACGTGCAGGGAACTGGTCCGGGAGATGAACACCTACAGCTGGAAAGAGGACAAGGACGAGCCGGAAGACAGAAACGACCACGTCATCAACGCCGATCAGTATTCCTGGCTGCCCTTCAAGAAGATGATCGGCCGGATGGCGCAGAGGAATGGGCACTAAAGGGGTGCGAAGCTTTGAATATCGGGATGATTATCGAATACATCAACCGGGAGAGGGGGCTTTCCCTCTCGGCGGAGTATTACAGCCACATAGAGGAGTGGCTCAACTGGTGGCGGGGCTATTACAAGCCTTTTCACGAGTTTAAGGAGCTGAACGGCAACCGTCAAAAGACCCGCCGGATGTTTTCGCTGCGGATGGCTAAGAAGGTCTGCGAAGACTGGGCGGCGATCCTGCTCAATGAAAAGACGCAAATCGTGATCGCGGATGAAAATGACCAAGCCTCCTCCCTCTTTGTGCAGGGGGAGGATGGCACAGGCGGCATTCTGGGCGAGAACGATTTTTGGGCACAGGGCAACGCGCTGGTGGAAAAGGCGTTCGCGCTGGGTACGGGCGCTTTTGTGCTGAAGTTTACGGGCATGCGGTCGGAAGGCGGGCGGATTCGCCCGGATAAGGGCACTAAAATCCATATTGATTACCTGACGGCGCAGCAAATCATCCCCCTGTCCGTACACAAAGGGCAGATCACGGAAGCGGCCTTCGTTTCGGAAACCACGGTGAAAGGCAGGAAGTACATCTACCTGGAAACCCACGAGCTGGCAAACGGCGGCTATCAGATCACAAACGAGTACTTCCGAGAGGAAAACGGCCGGCTTGTGAAAGAACCGCTGCCTGAGGGCGTTGCGGAATGGTTTTTCACGGGCGCCAACGTCCCGCTGTTTGCGGTTTTCAGCCCTAACATCGTGAACACCTTCCCGGACGCTAACGGCCTGGGCATGAGCATCTACGCCCACGCTGTCGACAACCTTATGGGCGTTGACCTGGCCTTCAACAATTTCTGTCGGGACTTCAAGCTGGGCGGTAAAAAGGTGTTCTACAACGAAAGTCTTGTACGGTTGGACGAGCAGGGCAACCGGGTAACCCCCGATGACGTGATGCAGCAGCTGTTTGTGCAGGTGGGGGAAGGGTATATCGACGAACAGGGCCGGCAGAAGGCCGTGCAGGAGTTTAACCCCTCTCTGCGGGTGCAGGAGAACCGGGAAGGCCTGCAGGCACAGCTGGACTACTTATCGTTCAAGGTCGGGTTCGGCACGAAGCATTACCAGTTCAACGTCGGCAGCGTCGTCACGGCGACCCAGTACATGGGCGACAAGCAGGAGCTTGTCCAGAACGCCAGCAAGCACTACATCGTCATGGAGCGGGCCATCCGGCAGCTTGTCCGCGCCATCCTATGGGCAGGCAAGGAAATCCTCGGCGAGAACGTGAACCCGGACGCGAAAGTGACGGTGAACTTCGAAGACGGCTATATCATCGACAAGGAGTCCGAACGACTGCGGGACGCGCAGGAAGTGCGGGACGGTTTGATGCAGCCCTGGGAGTTCCGAATGAAGTGGTACGGCGAGGACGAAGCAACCGCAAAACAGAGAGTGGGAGCCATACTGACAAACGACGAAATCATGGGCTTTGTTGGTGGTAGCTAATGCTTACGCCAGAACAACTGGAGCGGTACCCAAAAGCGCTGGTGGAGCTGTATGCGCTGGTGGAGGAAGACATCATCGCCTTTATGGCCGAGCGTATCGCGGCGGTGGAGGATTTTATCCCGGCCACAGAATGGCAGTTTAGAAAACTGCTGGAAATGGGCATGGTGCGGGACGAAATTCTCCGCCGGCTGGCGCGGGCCACGCGTAAAAGCGTGCCGCAGCTGGAACGCATCCTTGCTAAAGCGGCCAAAAAGGCGTTGTCCGTGGATGACGCGATATACCGCAAAGCGGGGCTTGCGCCGTCGCCGATCGAGCAATCGCCTGCGCTTATTCAGGTGCTGGAAACGGGGCTGCGGCAGACCAAAGGCTTGTTTGAAAACCTCACCAGAACCACCGCCAATACGGCCACAAAGCAGTTTGAGCGCGCTCTTGACAGGGCTTGGCTACAAGTCCAGTCCGGCGCATTAGACCACGTGACGGCCACCAGAAACGCCATCAAAGACCTTGCGAACAAGGGTCTAGCGACGATTACATATCCTTCCGGACATACGGATTACATGGACGTTGCTGTAAGGCGTGCGGTGCTGACTGGTGTAAATCAGACTGCGCTCAAATTGCAGGACGCCAGGGCTGCGGAGATGGGCTGCGACCTCGTTGAGGTGTCTGCACACGCCGGCGCCAGAAACACAGGCGTAGGCCCCGAAAACCACGCAGAATGGCAAGGCAAAATCTACTCACGCAGCGGCACGCATCCGAAATACCCGTCGCTTGTGGAAAAGACTGGTTACGGAACGGGGCCTGGATTGGGCGGATGGAACTGCCGGCATAACATGTACCCGTTTATCGAGGGCGTATCAAAGCCTACCTATACGCAGGCACAACTAGACGATATGAATGCCCCGAAATACGAGTACGAAGGCCGGAAAATCACCGAATATGAAGCAACGCAAATCCAAAGATACAACGAGCGGAAAATCCGTAAGTGGAAGCGCGAGCTGAAAGGCATGGAAGCCGCCGGCTTGCCTACAGATGAAGCAAAAGCAAAACTGTCCAAGTGGTTGAAAGAGCAGGAAAAATTCCTCGACCAGACAGGACTGAAACGTCAGTACGATAGGGAGCGAATTGAATAACGTTTATATCAGCGCCTTAACGGGCGCTGTTTATATTTCGCCCAGCGTCGGGCGTAACAATGGCGCACCGCACGGGGAGCGACCCCGTAAAAAAGCGTAGCGGAAAGGGGAAGTAAAAATGAAACGCGAATTTCTCAAAGAACTGGGCCTTGCCGACGACGTGATAGACAAAATCATGGTGGAGCACGGCAAGAGCGTCGAAAACCACAAAACCGAAATGAAAAACAAAGAAATAGAGCTGGCTACCGCCCAGCAGACCATCCAGCAACTGCAGGACACCGTCCGAAAGTACGACGGCGTGGATGTCCAGAAGCTCAAGGACGAAGTGGCCGCCTGGGAGAAGAAATACAACGAAGACCTAGGAAGACTGAAGCTGGAGAGTGCGATGGAAACCGCTTTGATGTCGGCAAGGGCCAAAAACACGAAAGCCGTCAAGGCCCTGCTCAACATGGAGCAGATTAGACTGGACGGCGAAAAACTGCTCGGGCTAGACGAACAGCTCACCGAACTCAAAAAGAACGAACCCTACTTGTTCGAGGACACAAGGCCCGGTCCGACGCTAAACAGCGGTCTGGGCCACGGCAACCCGCTGGAAAGCGGCAGCCTGGACAAGTTCCTGTCGGCCGCGGCCAGCGCGGCGGGAATCACGCGCAACCCCAATAACACAACCAACGGAAAGGAGCAGTAAGAAATGGCAAACAGCATTGAATACGCCAAAAGGTTTTTACCTATTATCGACGCCGTTTATAAGCAGGCGTCGCTGACCCAAAGTCTGGACGCTGCCACGCAGGTGGACTTCTCCGGCGTCAACGAAGTGAAGGTGCTCAAAGTCTCCACTACTGGCATGGGCGATTACAGCCGGGAAAACGGCTACCCCAAAGGCGACGTGACGGCCACCTGGGAAACCCTCAGGCTCACCGAGGAGCGGGGCAAGGAGTTCTCCGTCGACCGGATGGACAACGAGGAAACCCTCGGCATGGTATTCGGCACCGTCGTCGGCAACTTCATGCGGGAGCACGTCGTGCCGGAACTTGACGCATATCGCTTCGCCAGATACGCCGGCACGTCTGGTGTTTCCAAAGCCGACCCCGCCGACCTCGACAAGGACACCATCCTCGCGGCCATCGACGAAGCTGTAAGAAAGATGGACGAGGACGAAGTGCCGATGGAGGGACGGCGGCTGTTCATCAACAGCGACCTGAAGCCCATCATCAACAGCGCACTTGCGCGGCAGTGGGGCAGCGACAGCACCGTCAATACGGTTTTGGCGGGCTACAACAACATGCCAATCGTCTATGTGCCGAAGTCCCGGTTCTACACCGCCATTACGCTCAATGATGGCACCAGCAACTGGGGCTACACCAAAGCGGAGGATGCGAAAAGCATCAACTTCATGATTGTTCATCCGTCCGCCGTGCTGCAGGTTCAGAAGTTCGCCCTGCCGAAGATTTTCGACCCCGACACCAACCAGGACAAGGACGCATGGAAGTTCCAGTTCAGGCTCTACCACGATTGCTTCGTCTACGAGAACAAAGTCGCCGGCGTATACGTCCATTCGGCCACAAAGTAAGGAAGGTGACGGGCGGTGAAGGTTGTCAAATGCGGCATCTACCGCGAAATCGACCCGTACCGGCTGCATGAATATCTGGCCAAGGGCTATCAGCTGGTGCCGGAGAAGCCCGAGGACGCGAAAGCCGGCAAGACGGGGGATAAGCACCAAAAGGGGTGAGCCTTATGCAGGCTTACGTCGATTACGAATACTACAGAGATACATACCTCGGCAACGCTATCCCGGAGGGAGATTTTCCGCGGCTCTCCCTCCGGGCCAGCATGTGGCTCCGTAGAATGCTGGGGAATAACATTAACCTAGAATCCGAATCGGTCAAGATGGCTTGCTGCGCCGTAGCCGAGGCGTGGCAGGTGAACGAGCAGGGCGGAGATTTGGCTAGCCAGTCGGTGGGCGGCTGGAGCCGGACGTATTCCAAGAAGCCCAAGTCCGACGAGCAACGACTGATTGAGGCGGCACGAATCTATCTCCCGAACCTGTCTCCGGTGGTGTGGGCATGATGTTTGCGCATACGGTGACGGTGTACAACAAGTACACGGAAAACGGCACGGAGAAATGGCAGCGGACGGTCTTGAAAGGGGTGTTCTGGCACTCTATAAAAGGTGCCATCGCACGCAAAACGGGCGTTACCTCTGTCGATAGCCTGCAGCTGATTATCCCAATGCTGGCAAAGGCTTCCCGCGCGGCGTATAGCCCGCCGAAAGAATGGGCTGGGCTTGCGGACAAGTCCGGCTTCTGGACGCTCCAAAGCGGCGACATCGTTGTAAAGGGCGTTATTACAAAGGACATTGAACGCTCCTCTAAAGAGCTGCAGGGGCTGGACGACGTGCTCACGATAACAAGCGTAGACACGAAGGATTTCGGTGGCGATATGGCGCACTGGGAGGTGTCGGCAAAGTGATAAAGCAACCGAAAGGGACCAGCTTTAAAGCCGGCACGACGCTTGTAGGCGAGTTTGAGTGGGACCCTCGTTTTGTACAGAAACTGAACGGGCGGCTGGAGGAAGCCCAGCGGTATGTGGACAGCGAGGTATTGCGTTTGTCGGAGCCGTACATACCGTTCCAAACGGGTATGCTTCGCACTTCTGGTATAACTGCCACCGAAATCGGCAGCGGCTTCGTTACGTACAACACACCTTACGCCAGAAACATGTATTACGGCAAGGTGATGGTTGACCCCGTAACCGGCGCCGCAGGCTTCCTCACAAAGGATGGATGGAGATCCAGAAAGGGTGTTCGCAAGGTGGTAAGCAATCGTGAGTACCAATACCACGGCGCGCCCATGCGGGGTGCGTTTTGGTTTGAGCGCATGAAGGCGGACCACAAAGAGGACATCCTGCGAGGCTTGAAAAAACTCCTGGGGGTGGGATGATGAGCATCATCAAGGCGTTGCAGGACTTCTTGCAAACCTACTCCCCGATGGAGATGATCTACACCGATAGACCTGGCGAAAACCCTGACAGTTACGCTTTGGCCCCCTCCGGTAACAGCAGGGTATCGACGGACATCACAGGCGCGCGAAAGTATCAGAGCAACTACGTATTTTACGCCAAGGCTGCCGCCGCGGACGAAATCGATCGGCAGGACAACCATGCGTTTTTGGAAGGCTTGACGGAGTGGCTTGAAGAGCAGGATAGACTGGGGAATTTACCGACACTGCAAGAAGGCTATGTGCCGGAACGCATTGCCGTCTCAAATGCTATTCTTTTCGGTTTAGAAGAGGATGGTACAGGCATCTACCAGGTACAAATACAATTTACGTACACGAAAAGGAGTGAATCGCCGTGGCTGATATGAACTTCAACACCGCTCCCGAAGCGGTAGTGAGCCGGGAACTACTGATTTTGTATCTCAACACCGGTACAACCGAATCTCCGGTATGGCGCCCTGTCGGCAAGCGCGTAGAGGATAGCTCCGCCGAATATGACTGGGGCGAAGAGAGTAAAACCGACATTTTCGGTAAGACCTATACAACCATGCGCAAGCCAACCATAACCCAGAGCTTTGAGCCCTGCGAGTTGGATGCCGGCGACGAGGCGCAGATGCGAATCTGGAACCTGGCCATCCGGGAGCAGAACGTGGCGGCGCTTTGCAACATGGACATGCTGGTCGTCCACGCGTACGCAGGCGCCAAGGACACGGGCGTGTTCGCCGAGCGGTACAGCAGCTGCGCCATCAAGCCAACGAGCCTAGGCGGCTCCAACAATGTTGGCATGCCTATCGAGGTCACTTTCGGCGGCGATCGGATAACCGGCACGGCTTCTGTCTCGAACGGTGTTGTTACCTTCACGCCTGACACAGAAAATTCTGGAGAATAGACAGAAGGTGATTCAGCATGAAAGAACTAAATTTTGATAGTGGTGTTGTCGAGTATAGGGTGAACGGTAAGTGCACAATTGCATTTAATCCTACCGACAGCGCCTTTGTAGAAAAGCTCTTCAACGCTTTTAACACCCTTGATAAAAAGCAGGAAGAGCTAAGGGCCGAAGTCGAGAACATGAAAGACAGGCGTGAGATTTTCGAATTCGCACGCAAGCGTGATTCCGAAATGCGGGAAATCATTGACGGCGTGTTTGGCCCCATAAGCAAGGATTTGTTTGGCGACATGAACGTCTACGCAATGGCTGACGGACTGCCCGTTTGGTGCAACTTCCTGCTGGCCGTGATGGACGAAATCGATACCAAATTCGCCGACGAACAGAAGCGCACGAACCCGCGTGTCGAGAAATACATGACAAAATATGGCAAGTACAACAGGTGACGCTTATGTATGAGCTGCCGACAAGCGTCACCGTTTGCGACGTAGAGTATGAAATCCGGTCGGACTACAGGGCGGTGCTGGACATATGCACCGCCCTTTCCGACCCAGAATTAAGCGACCAGGAACGCGCTTTGGTGACGCTGCAAATCTTCTACCCGGCATTTGACGAAATGCCGCGGGAACATTACGAGGAAGCCATTCGGAAGTGTTTTTGGTTTATATCCTGCGGAGAAGAAAACCACGGGAAAAGCGGCCCCAGGCTTGTAGACTGGGAAAAGGACTTCCGCTTTATAGTTTCGCCGGTAAACCGCATTCTGGGCACGGAGATCCGTTCGCTGGATTACCTGCACTGGTGGACGTTCGTTTCGGCCTACTATGAAATTGGCGACTGCATGTTCGCCCAAATTGTGCGGATACGGGAGAAACTGGCCAAAGGCAAGCCGCTGGACAAGGCCGAAAGGGAGTGGTACCGGAAAAACCGGGACATCGTCGACCTGAAGCCGATCTACACCGACGCGGAAAAAGAGACACTAAAAGCATGGGGAGCATAAAAAAGCCGCCCAATCGGGCGGCTTAGGTTTGCGGAGCAACTTTCAGCAACTCCGTTTCAAATAAGTCTTTGTGTGTATCTGTGTTTACGACCCATAGGCGGAATTCGACCTCTTTGACCTGATCTAGTTGGTCAACGGAGGTAATGCCCGTGCCTTCCAGATTTCCAAAAAAGAAGGAACTAACCAGTTTTTTCCCGCTTAGGACGGCAAAAGGCATGGCGGCGCCGGCTAGCTTCATGACACCGTTTACGGAAGAATCTTTTGGGTATACGGTGATATTGTTAGCCGAGTTGTTTTCTATTGTTAGGTGTACATACAGCGCTATTGCTTCCGGCTGTTCCGGCAAGTAGTTAATCAGCGACATTCCGCTGCATGTGATTTTTATACCGTCTTGATCAACCAAAACAACCTCTTTTTTTATGGTTGTCGTTACTTCTGTTGTTGTTTCTTTTTGGGATTGGTCTGATGTTTCTAATGAATTTGTGTGACTCATGTCACAGCCGGCTAGTAAAAGGATAACGGCAACCAGAATTAAAACTCTTTTCATACTCTTTCCTCCTAATCACGAAATCAACACCGATTGAGGTGATACCATGAGCGACGGCACCATTACCTTTAAGACCGCACTTGATAATAAACAGCTGGAAAGACAGCTAAACAGCGTGGCGAAGAAAATCGAATCAATCGAGGATCGAATCCGGCAGAAACAAGCCGAACGTGCTGCGCTGGCCCAAGAATCGGCCGTACTTGCCGCCAGACTAGACGAGGCCAAAGCGCGACTTGCCTATATGGAAAGCGGTAAGGAGTTCTTTTTCCGGTCTCAAATTAAAGCGCAACAGGCGGAAGTAAACCAGCTGCAAAGGCAGTGGGATGCCGTACAAGCCCGCGTCGAGCGGTATGACATGGCCATCCAAAATGCCACCTATGAGTTGGAGCGGAACAAGGAAAAGGCCGGCGTCATTTCCCAGAGACTGGCACAGTCAAAGGGATTTACATTGGCTATGGGAAAGGCCATCAATAAGGCTAATGCCTATATGACAAAGTATACCAATCGGCTGAAAAACATGCTTTTCCGTGTCGCGGTGTTCTACACGCTTGGCCGTGCGCTACGGTCGATTTTCGACTGGATGGGCAAGGTAATCAAAAGCAACGAACAAGCCCGTAAGAGCATCGCGCAGCTAAAAGCGTCGCTTTTGACGCTGGCGCAACCCCTTGTCAACGTGATTGTACCTACGTTTATACAATTTGTCAACGCCTTGTCTGGTTTTGTGACGCAGCTTGCAAGGGTTGTTTCATTTTTGTTTGGCACAACCTATTCACAGTCCAGAAAAGCAGCCGAGGCGCTTTATGAACAGACCAAAGCGTTTGAAAAAACGGGGGATGCCGCGGAAAAAGCGGGTGCACAGCTGGCGGCTTTCGACGAGCTGAATGTATTAAGCGAGGATACCTCCACAGATATGACCACCATAGAACCGGACTTCGGCGCTATGGATCAGTTCGATGCGGAGGAATACAAGAAAAGGTTGGACGATATAACAACATACGTAAGTGCGGCGCTTCTGGCGCTTGGTGTTATTCTTGTATTTACAGGTTCAAATATCCCGCTTGGCCTCGGATTGATTGCGCTTGGTGCTGCGGGGTTGGCCTATTCAATTAACGAGAACTGGGATTTGATTGCCAATACACTCCAAGGGCAAATTGGATCGATATTTTCCTTAACAAGTGCCTTCCTACTAGTGGTAGGTATGGTATTGGCGTTTTCCGGTGTCGCAATCGGGCTTGGCATCGGACTCATGATAATTGGTGCCGCAGGACTGGCAAGTGTTGTGGCCGCTAACTGGGAGACGATTTCAGCACTTCTCAAAGGCCCACTCGGAGATGTTTTTGCCGAGGCAGGCTACTATGCGCTGGTGATTGGTATGGTGCTCGCATTTAGCGGCGTTGCAATACCGTTGGGCATCGCGCTTATGGCTGTTGGGGCCGCGATGATTGCATCTGTGGTAGCAACAGATTGGGAGAAGGTTGTTGGACTTATTCAAGGCCCGATTGGTGAGATTATGGGAATCGTTGGCCTGGCCTTATTGGCAATTGGTTTGATACTTGCACTTAGCGGCGTTTCGGTTTCTCTTGGCATCGCATTAATTTTGGCCGGTGCGGCATCGCTCGCCACTGTTGTTGCCTTGAATTGGGAAGCGATCGTCGAAGCTATACGCGGCCCAGTCGGCGAAATCATGGCAATTGCAAGCTTGGCACTGCTGGTACTCGGCCTTATTCTTGTATGCAGCGGCGCGGCAATTCCGTTAGGTATAGCCTTAATCATATCTGGGGCGGCTGTGCTTGCAACGGTTACTGCCCTAAACTGGGACAAGATTGTTGATGCTATACGTGGCCCAGTCGGCAAAATCGTGGCAATTGCAAGCTTGGCACTGCTGGTACTCGGCATCATTCTTGTCTGTACCGGCGTTGCGCTACCTTTGGGCGTCGCGCTTATTGCAGCCGGCGCAGCGGGGTTGGTTACAGTCACCGCGCTGAACTGGGATGCTATCCTCAATTGGATAAAGAACGTCTGGGAGAAAATCAAGAGCTGGTGGCGCCAGTATGTCGCGCCTATTTTCACCTTGGATTTCTGGAAAAACCTGTTCAGCGTCATCGGCGAGGGACTGTGGAGCGCAATTAAGGCCGGGATAAACTGGGTCATCGACGGCATCAACTGGATGATCGACCAGATCAACAAGATTAAAATCACCATTCCCGACTGGGTGCCCGGCATCGGCGGAAACACCTACGGCTTTAACATCCCCAAAATCCCCCGGCTGGCCGCCGGCGCGGTCATTCCGCCGAACCGTGAGTTTCTGGCCGTTTTGGGCGACCAGAAACGGGGCTACAACATCGAAACGCCGGAAGGACTGCTGCGGGAAATCTTCCGGGAGGAGCGGACGGACCCGGCCATGATCGCCCTTCTGCGCGAAATCCTCGAAGCCATCCGGGCGGGCGGGAACGTGTATTTGGACGGCGAAGTCATCTACCGCAATCAGCAGAAGGTGGCCCGCCGGGTGGGCAAGAACCTCATTGCGGGTGGTGCGTTATGATCATCATTGACGGAGAGAAGTTTAACGTCCCGGTGGTGTCCCTGACCCGCCAGGGCGAGTTTCTGGACAAGTACGCCAAGCGGACGCAGACCGGCGACCTGTCCCGAAAACTCATCGGCGTGTTCTTCAACTATCAGCTCAAATTCGGCAGCACGACGGACACGGCCGAGTACGCGCGGCTCTGGCAAAAACTTACCGAACCGGTAGAGTTTCACACGGTCATCGTGCCTGACGAGGCCGGGGACTATTCTTTTAAAGCTTACTTTTCCAACGTGGGCGACGAGCTTTTGCGGACGGAAAGGAAAAAGAACTACTTTCAGAACCTGACGGCGAACTTCATCGCCAAAGCGCCGGCCCGTCGCCCGGGAGGGAGCGTATGAGCCTATCCATTTCCTGGCGGTTGCTGGACATCACCGCCAAAGGCGACAGCTCGCTTTTGGCATCTGACAAGCAGCCTTTTGTCGACATAAACGACCTGAAGCGGGACGACCTTGCCCCGACGATAGCCGCCACCTGGGAGGAGGACTTCTTCCCGATGGACGGCAGCATGCCCCTGTTTCCCGACGAGCCGGAAGGCCTGCCCTGGGGCTGGTGGAGCCGGTCTATGTCCGATTTGAACGGCGTATTTGCCGCCCCGCCGGAGTTGACTATTACCTTCACTGAGAACCACACCAGCGTCGGCCTGACCTTCGACTTCTACTCTCCGACAGACGACTACTGCAGCGAAATCCGCATCCGCTGGTACGACGCCGCCGACGGCTTGCTGGCTGACAAAACCTTCTATCCCGACCGGCCCCGCTATGTGGCGTATCACCTTGTAGAAAACTACCGCAAGATCGTTGTTACGTTCCTGCGTACCGCCAAGCCGTACCGATATGTGAAGCTCACGGGCATCCTCTACGGCGCTATCAAGGAGTTCACCGACGCTGACATCGAGGAGGCGACGCTCAAAGAAGCGGTCAACCCGCTATCGGCTGAACTGCCATACAGCGAGCTGATGGTGCGGGTGTTTTCTGAAGACGAGGACTTTGCCATCACCAACCCCAAAGGTATTTATGCCGCCTTGCAGCAGCGGCAGCCCCTGTTAGTCAAGGCGGAGGGGAGGGAGCTGGGTACCTACTACCTCAACGAGTGGAGCAGCACGGCGGAAATCTCCACGACCTTGACCGCCACCGACCTGCTAGGCGTTATCGACAAGACCGATTTCCTCGGAGGCATGTACAGCAACGTGCCGGCTGGCGACATCGTGGCGGAAATCATGGCTTCCGCCGGGGCGGAATACGAGATGGACGCCGCGCTGGCTTCCGTGCCGCTGTCCGGCTGGATTCCGGTATGTACGCACCGGGAAGCGCTGCAGCAGGTGGCTTTCGCACTGGGCGCTATTGTGACCTGCGGTCGCACCGACAGGATACATATCCAAGCGCCGACCGCGTCGGTTGCCGCGCATATCAGCTATGACCGGAAAACCTATGAGGAAAAACTGACGCTGCGCCCGCTTGTTACCGGCGTCGAAGTGACGGCCCACAGCTACAAGCCCGAAACGCAGGAAAAGGAACTGTATTCCGCCGAGCTGTCGCCCGGCCGGCATGACATCCTGTTTTCCGAGCCGGTGCACGGCATAACCGTCACCGGTGCCACGCTGGTGTCCACCGGTGCGAACCACGCAGTCATTGATGTTTCGGTCGCCGGCACGGTGAACATTGCCGGCAAAGGCTACATCGACAACACGCAGCTGTTCGGCGTGTACGCAGCGTCCTTGCCGGCAGGGGAGAAGCGCAATGTGCTGCAGATCAAGGACGCGACACTGATTTCTCCGGCCAACGCCAAAGCGGCGGCGCAGCGTGTGTATGACTACTACCAGCAGCGATATGAAAACGAGCTGGAAATTGTCACGGCGGAGGGAGAGCAGCCCGGGCAGCTGGTTACGGTGGACAGCATGTACGGTCGCGTAATCAAAGGCCGCATCGAGTGGCTTAGGCTCGACCTTGCGACGATGATTGCAACCGGCGGCGTGGTGGGGGTGGTGGAATGACCTGGCAGATGCCGAAAACCGACTGGAAGCCGACGGACTTCCATAACGCCGACGACTACAACCGGCAGGCGGGCAACATTATGTACATCGCCAACGTCGTATTGCCGGCGTTGGCCTATCCTGTGCAGGTTTATATCTCAACGGTTACGCGGCAGGACATGCGAAGGGCGGAGTGGTACATCCACCTGGAAGAAGGGCTGGCGGCAATTGAATCGTCGGGAGTGCCGCTTCCGCCGGAATGGAAACCGCGGCGGATATGGACGGTTCCCACCTGGCAGGACGCCAACCGGTGGGAAGGCAACGTGCTGGCAATATACAACATGGCGCAGCGGATAGCGGCAGAGTGGCCGCGCATGGGCACATTTGAAAGCGGAGGTATGCTGATATGATACCGAACAAAGACAGAATACCGGCACCCGGCAAAGAAGGCTGGCGAAAACTAACGGTTGTTGACGCCGGGTCGTCCGGTTTGCCTGTCGGCGCGGAAATCAAAGCAAAAGTTGAATACGCAGACGAAGCGACGCAGGAGGGCAAGCCGTATAACAAAGCGGCGATGGACGAAATTCTGGCCGCGTCCGGCGAAACGTCCGGCACAGCGGAAGCACTGATCCTAGACCAGCCCGGATTTGTGTTGCAGGATGGGGCGGTAGTGCGGATTAAGTTGCACACCGATATGGCGGCAGGCGCGACGCTGAACGTCAACGGGACTGGTGCTAAGGCGATAAAATACACAACTCAAGACAACACAGATGGCTCACACAAAGCCGGTTCGTGGTTACAGCTAATATACAGTTCTTCCCTAGACGCCTATACTTTTCAAGCAGGCGGAGCCTCACCTACCCCGCCGGGTTATGTGCTTTTTGAAGACAGCGGAATCTTTGACCCTACCGTTTACGGGCTAAAAGTAGGCGACATTATTTCCGTTACCTGCATAGGTGGCGGCGGTGGCGGCGGTGGTGCTGGCTCAGTTGGTGGCACTGCTTACACTAGGGGCGGTGACGCGGGTAAGGGTGGAAAACCATATTATCTCTCAGCTGGTGGTAGTGGTGGCGGTGGAGCTGGTTACGGTGGTGGTGGTGGCGGTGGAGCTGGATACAGTAACGGAGACGATTACTTTAGTGGAGGTAGCGGAGGGGGTGCTGGTCGCGTTGTGAGTTCTTCCGTTGTGCTGTCTTCTCTAACTCCTATCCCAGTAACCGTAGGTGCGGCAGGGAAAGGGTTCACTGGTACGTCTGCTGCTACTGCTGGAGGTGCTAGTTCGTTTGGTTCCTACGTGTCTGCAAGTGGGGGCACCGCCGGAGCAAACAACGGAGGATCCCCCGGTACTGGAGGCTCAACTGGCGGTAGAGGTGGGAAAAGCACCTCAACCAACTACTACTCCGGTGGCGGAGGCGGTGGCGGTGGCGGAGTTATTATTATCGACGGGAGAATTGTTGTTCTAGCTTCTAATGGAGGGAATGGAGGTAATGCACCCAACGAGAATGGCGCCTCTGTAACGGGTACTGGCGGCGGTGGCGGCGGGGCAAGGGCCTCTTCAAGTGGCGGAAGACTTGGGGGAACCTCTGTTTACGGTGGACAGGGAGGGGACGGCTGGAATTCTAGAAACGGGGCAGACGGTGGTAGTGGAAAAGGCTGTGTCTTGATTACATGGGGAGGTTATTAATAATGTCCTACTATGTATACATCTATGAAAATGGTGCTACTGGAAGTATTATACCAGAAATCGACCCCGATTTTCCCGGCATTCCGATAACTGAACGCTTCTCCAGCGATTTTTTAGCATCCTGTGTTACCGTTGAAGACCCATCAGATGTCCTGGAAATGTATAACAGGGAAACTGGTGAGTTCTATACACCTGAACCTGAACCAGTACCAGTTATCACTGAGCCCGTCAACCCTCCCGACCCCCTAGAACAACTCCGCCTTGACATGTATTCCCGCTTTGCAGAGGTTGGATACGAGCTAGCTCTCCTAAAAATCGGAGGTGGGAGCGATGTGGTATGAAACACTTAAAATGTTGATTGAAAACGGCAGAACAAACAGAATGGCAGAAATGCTGGATGCCTACAAAGCGGCCGGCATGATAACGCAAGAACAGTATGATGAGCTTGCGGCGATGCTTAACGAAGGAGAATAAGCTATGGACACAGTATCGAAAGAATACTGTGCCGCCAATCACAAAGTGGTCGATGAACGGTTTGAACGCGACTTGGAGCGCATCCGGTCTATGGAGGAGCTGACGAGGAAGTTGTCTGACCTTACAATCGAGATGCAACAGATGATTAAGCGGCACGACGAAGAACTCAAAGACCAAAACTCACGTATCTTCGCTTTGGAAAAGCGGCCGGGGCAACTGTTGGACAAGATGATAAACGCCGTTATCAGCCTATTGATAGGCGGCTTTGGCGGCCTCATTATCAACATGATTGTGGGAGGGTAAAAGCATGGACTACATGGAGTACATTCAGCCGGGGCTTCTGATACTCGTGCCCGTCCTGCTCGGTATCGGCGCTGGCCTGAAGCACAGTGAGGTAAAGGACAAGTACATACCCCTTATTCTGGGCTGTACGGGCGTCGTGCTGGCGCTTGCGTGGGTGCTGGGTACATCTGATATTGCTACCGTCAAAGAAGGCGTTCTGGCGGCCTTTACGGCCATTACGCAGGGTATTTTGTGCGCCGCAACGGCGGTATATGGACATCAGCTCTTTAAGCAGGCGGGAAAGGACGAGTAACCATGACCGGTAAACAGTTGGCCGAACTCTGCACAGCGCAGGTTGGCTCCGGCTATGTCTGGGGCGGGCTGGGGTATACGCTGACAGAATCGCGGCTGAATCAGTTAAAATCGCTGTACCCGAACGTATACACCGGCGCGTATCTCACAAAAGCAAAGGCCCTTGTCGGCAAGAAAGTCTATGACTGCGTTGGCCTTATCAAACACTTCCTCTGGGGCAATACCGGCGACGGCGTTTTGCGCTACTACGCCACCAACGGCATCCCGGACACGACCGCTAACGGTATGCTTGAGTTGTGCAAAGAGAAAGGCTCCATTTCGACCGCGCCGGACATTCCCGGCGTGATGGTACATATGGAAGGACACGTCGGCGTGTATATCGGCAACGGAGAGGTTGTCGAGGCGCGCGGCGTTGATTACGGCGTCGTCAAGACAAAACTCGCAGAGCGGCCCTGGAAGAACTGGGGCAAGCTGCCCGGTGTGGAGTACACCGAGGAAGGCAAAGACTATATCCAAATCGAGGCATACCCTCTGTCGGAATACACATTCGGAATCCATCGCGCGTCACAGAATCCTTCGGTTGTACCGCTCGGCAAAGTAAAAGACTGGGCTGAAGCGACATACCGCAAGAACAACACGCTGGAAGGCGTAATTAACGCTTCTCTGGCAGACGGCATCCGGCCAATCGGTACGGTGTTTGAAAACGGCCAGATTGTCGCAAACGCCGGCAACGGCTGGGGCTTCGGCATCGACAAGGAGGGGAATGTCCACTTCGACAGAATCTTCAAAGAGACAGGGAGCGTCGCGTGGCAGGACATGATTTCCGCCTATCCGGTGCTCATTTTCCGGGGCGAGCCGCAGCCGATTGACACCAATGTCGCCCTGTTCAAAGACCGGCATCCAAGGTCGGCGATCGCATTGCGTGGCAACGAGATCCTCTTTGTCACCGTCGACGGCCGCCAACCCGGCTGCCCGGGCATGACGCTTATCGAGCTTCGGGATTACCTGGTCAGTATTGGTTGCACCGAAGCCATCAACCTCGACGGCGGCGGCAGCACCATCCAGCTGCGGGATCGCTCCGGCACGGGCGCGTTTGAAGTGGTGAACCATCCGCTGGAGCATCGGGATGTGTACAATGTCATCGCTGCATATCGACGGTCAAAGGAGGAGCAGCCGGACGAACCGGCACTCGAACAAGGTAAATCCATCACCTGGGAAGCGCTGGCGGAACGGTTGCGGGCGGAAGGGTATAAAATGATAGACTTGTGATTGCTAAACTTAGCCGAGGCATATTGCCTCGGCTTTTTTCGTTTTGTTGAAATTGCGCTTCAATGTTTTCACGGGTCGTGTTGCATGGCGTGTTGCATGGCGTTCTAAACGGCTGGAAAACAGTCGTTTTTCGACGCAAATTATTCCGCGATGCTGGAAGTTCAAATTATAGGAATTTCAAATTATTGATCTAAATTGTTGCCGTTATCCAGTAAAAAATATAAATAACCCGCCACAATAGTGGCGGGTTATTCTGGTCCGAGTGACAGGAGTTGAACCTGCGGCGAAATAATTGTTTCCTTAGAGGAAATGGAAGAATAGCGGTTCGTGTTGCATTTTGTGTTGCATTACTTAATCCAGTTCAAAGCTGCTGAAATACTCGTCCAACTTTTTGGTGCTTTCGTTCATCTTGGTTTCCATAATGTGCTGGTATACTCTCATAATCATGGTTTCGTCTGCATGTCCCATTCTGGTCGCGGCATATTTGCTGGGGATGCCTAGCGAATGCATTACGCTGGCAAAGTAATGGCGTAGGTCGTGGAAACGATAATGCCTTATTTTGCAGGCTTTCAGTAGACGTTGGAACGAGTTGTATATGGCGTCGCCAGACATTTTGGCAACGGAGCCGGTTCTATCCTCCTCTGGCACTTCCCGCAATTTTTTCAGCAGGAGTTCTGGAATAACTAATGTGCGGGTTCCTGCGTAACTTTTTGGTTTTTTTCTGACTTCCTCGTTGTTGATGTCTTTTACGACAGCTTCTGATATCAAAATAGTCCCGTTCTCTAGGTCTATATTATCCCATGTGACAGCAACTATTTCTGAACGCCGCATGCCAAGGCAACACGCAAATAGGATTGGTAACTCTACTGGTAGCCCTTCAGCGGCCTTCAATAATCGTTTGATTTCTTTCTCCGTAGGGATTGCTATGTGGCTTTTTGCTTTCGGCGGTAGTGCTACCTTCAGCCTGCGTTCTGGCATATATTCGTTGTTGACTGCTGTAAGCAGCCCCCATACATTTCTGACGGTTTTAGGTGCCATCTGGGAAGATAGTTTATTGATCCAAGTTTGTAAAATGGGCGTATCAAGCTCCTCAAGAGTAAGACCCTCAATGTCTTTAAAATACTGTTTGGTGGATATAACGGTTCGTTTGGTCGTTGGGGAATATACGGCAGATCGGGATTCTATATACTTGTCTATGGCCTTCCCAACAGTCATTTTAGAAAGTTCGTTTTTGCTGTTGAGCTTCTTGTTCATAAGATATTGCGCAGCTAAAAACTCGGCTTCTTTTTTGGTTGGCGCTGTAAATGACTTATAATGCCGTTTTCCGTTGGCGTCGGTACAATCATAAACTTGTACACGATAATTTCCAGAAGGAAGACGCTTTGCTTTTGGCATTACAAAATAATTGCTCCTTTCTTGCATTTTGCGCTCCCTTCAGGTATAATAAGACAGCGCAAAATGCCGTAATTCTTGCTGATTCCGGGTTTTGTGCGTTGCCGCCCTTGTGTTGCCGCACCGGGGCGGTTTTAATTTTTAGTCAGCAAATTCAGTGTGTTTTACCTTCCATTTTTCGAGGGCGATGCCAATCCAGAACGAGTAGATGCCAAGGGTAACGATGCACAGCAAGAACCATTTGATCCATTGGCCGAAAAGACCAATCGCTGTGCCGGTGAAGCGCAGACGGTGACCGTTGATCACGGTGTGCCGGGCTTTCCACCCATAGACCATGCACAGAGCCCAGGGATAGCAGATCCCGAGGGTGAACAATGTTACGAGTCCGCCCAGAATCTTCCACCCGATGAGCTGCAGCAGGCCACCATCGAAGTACGAGTTCGGGTACGGTGCGGCCGGTGTCGTAGTGGTTGCGGTAACAGTCTGTTCCATGATGCGTTCCCCTTTCTTTTGTATGTATTTCATCGGCTTGTCTAGCCGATATATCCGTTTTGATAGTAGAACATGGCCTTTTCCATAAGATCCTGCGACACATCGAACAGCTCCGCCAATTCCCAGGGTTCCGTGTAGCCCTTGGCCACGGCCTTCATCAGCTGGTCTTTTGGGATAAGATGTTCAATTTGCCACCGCAGGGCGCGGTTTTCAATTTTTCGGCGGGCGCGCAAGTCGTGCTGGTTGGTGTAGAAAGCGCCCACAGCGATGTGGGACAGTTCGTGCATCAGTGTTTCCCTTTCCGTTGACGCGCTTTTTATCTGGCGCGGATCGATAACCACATAGTAGTACTCGCCGTCCTGTTTGTCGTTGTCGCGGATGGTGATCGCCGGAGCGAATTGTAGACGCTCAGTGCCGACCAAGACACGGTTTTCCTCAGCATAACGGTATAATCGTTCTAATCCCGTCATATATGCCCCCATAATGCTATTTGCCCATCATTTCCTTTCTACGTTTGCGCATAAGTTTGGCAAGCTCCAGAAGCTGCTGCTTTTCTTCCTCGTCCAGTTCCCTGGCCTCGCCATATAGTGCATATTCGATAGTGTTCACGTCAAACTCCGGGTCTTTTTGCCCGGGGTTTTTTTCGTCTGTCCGGCCGAGTAGATAGTCGACGGAGACATCAAACACTTCAGCCATTTTCCGTAGCGTTTCATAGTCCGGAGTTCGTTTGCCTGACTCATATAAGGAAAGAGTGCTTTCCGCTAAATTCAGCCGGTTTCCAAGAGCTTTTAACGTTAAATTCATATCAATACGACACTTTTTGATTCTTTCGCCCAACATAACACCACCTCGGCTCTATTATAAACTTGACAAATGCAAAATGCAAAGAAATCTTGGGAAAGGGCTTGACAAGTTGCAGCAAACAAGGTATTATATGGGTAAAGGGTAAAGACTTTGCGATTTGTAAAGTAAATATACATTGTGCAAAGTTTTAAGGAGGTCAAAGATATGAAGGCGGGAAGAAACTGGCTTAGAACATTGCGAAATGCAAAAAGTATTAGCATGCGTCAAGTATCATCCGAAGCCGGTATTTCTGAAAGCTATTACAGTCTAATCGAATCTGGCGAACGCAGACCTTCGCCCGAAGTCGCAAAAAAACTCGCGGTTTTACTCGGTTTCGACTGGACGAAGTTCTTTGAAGACTCGCAGCAGGATTCCAACTAAATAATACCAAATTAGCTGTACCATAATCAGGACTTTGATGGACAGAAGGTAAAGGTGAGCAGGTATGTCGAAAAGGTTTAACCCTACATACGAAGACCATATCCGAGGTCTAGTAAAGCAGTATCAGGCGAAATATCGAATTTCGCCGGATGAGTTCGCAACGCTGTGCTGCTTATCGCGAGCCACGTATTACAGCAGAATGAAAAGTCCGCGGGATTTCACGCTGGACGAGCTCCTGCGGCTCTGCAAGGTGCTCAATATGAGCCTAAATGAACTTGTGGGGATCGAAAAAGCAAGCTAAAAAGCCGCCAAATAGCGGCGGCAGATAAAAAGGGGGTGCTATGTTGAATAACGTCGTGAAAACATTGTTTATCGACTTCAGTGTGGAGTTGAACTACCTTTTGGCGTTGCTCACATGTTTTCTTTTGGACCTCCCGCAATCCAAGCATCGAGTGTTTTTCCTAGCGGTGACAATTTTAATGCCTTGCTTAGCCTTAACGATTTAGATAGCACACTGCTTAGAGTATCAGACTCCCAGAGTGGACGTTAGCTGGCAAAACAGCAAAGCAAAAATAAAGGAGGGAAGGTAACGTGAAATCATTCAAATGCCTTCGTTGCGGGCGGGCGTTGAAAAACCCGCTCTACATAGACGTCGGCTACGGCGAAATTTGCGCTGCCAAAATGGGGATTTCGATTTTCGCGAAGCGCGACAGCGCAAGAAAGAGCGCCTCTATGGAAGCGGCGCCACTTAAGCAAGGTTGTGTCGAAGATGAGAAGAGCATCGCATAAAAAGATAATCTTCGGTTCGGTCGCCTTTCTCATGTTCTTCCTGGCGCTCGGAACCGTCGGGGCTATGGAACTTGATGCGCTGCCCTTTTTTGAGGGAGTAGCCAGAGCGATTTTCTTCACGGCATTATGGGTGCTTTTTACCTTCCTGGCGGGAGGTTTTGAAAAACACACAGAAAGGATGGACAAGCATGAAGTACAAACCGCAAACTCTTACCCCTATTCAAGTCGCGCAGATCGTCAAAGCCCTGCTGCTATTGGGCGAGAAACACATCGTAATTGAGACAATAGAAAAAGACCGTTACGCCATAACAACCAAGCGCAACGGTCCAAACAAATAAGAAAACTAACTTTGCCTCTATTGTACAGCACTATTGGGGGTTTTTCAAGTGAAACTTGTAACTTTAAAGCTTGAAAATTTCCAGGGTATCAAACTTGCTGAATTTCCTTTCGACGGCCGCAGCGCCAGCATCTATGGAGACAACGCAACGAGAAAGACAACATCAAACTCGGCTTGAATGTGTACAAGCCCAAGAAGTAGGAGGGTTACATATGATTGAAATCAAAATCACCGGCGAAAAGCCGCTGGAAGCGCTGGCTTTACTCGTGGCCATGAGCCACCACGTGAGCAGCAGGGAGGTCTGCGCCGCTGCGGACGCCCTTATCGCCCGAGAAAAGGCCGAGCCGGCGGCACCGAAGGCTATGGTGACCGGCATAAAGCCCGCCCAGACGGCGGACGAGCCTTCCGGAAACGCTTCTTCCGCCATGCCGCAGGCCGCCAGCGGGGCGACACCCGCAACCCCTTCGCCGCAGGCGGTAAACACCCCTGCCCCGCCGACTCCGTCCGTCACACCGCCGGCCCCTGCCGCTGCCCCGACAGCCCCGACGCCGAACTACACCCTGGAGCAGCTGGCCGCCGCCTGCACGCCGCTGCTGGACGCCGGCAGGAGGGAAGAGCTGGCCGGGCTGCTTGCCCAGTTCGGCGTTGTCGCGCTCCCGCAGTTACCCAAGGAGAAATACGGCGAATTTGCCACGGCCCTGCGCCAGCTGGGGGCGAAGATATGACCGCCACCGTCCCCATCGGCCAACGGGAACACGCCCTGCTTTCGGCCAGCGGGGCGCAGAAGTGGCTTAACTGCCCGCCCTCGGCACGACTGGAGGACTCCCTTCCGGAGGAGACAAGCCCCTACGCCGAGGAAGGCCGCATGGCCCACGCCGTGGCCGAACTGCTGGTCCGCTCGTGCATTGAGAACACCTCCAAGGCCGACTTCCAGGCCCGCCTGAAACAGCTCCAGCAGCACCCGCTGTACCAGCCGGAAATGCTGGAGCACGGCGAAAACTACCTGGACTACATCAAATCCTTAATCCACGCCTTTTCCGCCCCTCCCCACGTTGCCGTCGAGAAGCGGCTGGACTACAGCGCCTACGTGCCGGAAGGCTTCGGCACCGGCGACTGCCTCATCCTCGGCGGCAGCGTGCTGCACATCGTCGACTACAAATACGGACAGGGCAAGCCCGTGGATGCCGAGGACAACCCGCAGATGAAGCTCTACGCCCTGGGGGCGATAGCGGCGTATGAAATGCTCTACGCCGTGGACACGGTGCGCATGACTATCTTCCAGCCGCGGCTGGGCATCGTGAGCGAGTGGGAAACAAGCGTCGCCGACCTTCGCGCCTGGGGCGAAAGCATCAAGCCCGTCGCCCAGTTGGCCTACAAAGGCGAAGGGGAGTTCTGCCCCGGGCCGTGGTGCGATAACGGCTTCTGCAAAGCCCGCTACACCTGCCGGGCGCGAAGCGGCGTCCTTACGGCGGTGGAAGCCTTCGGGAAGAAGGAGCCGGCCCTGCTGACGCCGGAGGAGGTGGGTGCGGCTTTGGAGAAGGGCAGGGAGCTTGCCGCCTGGGTCAACGCCCTGGAGGAATACGCCCTCGCCCAGTGTTTGGCCGGAAACGAAATCCCCGGCTGGAAGGCCGTCGAAGGCAGAAGCAACCGGCAGTTCTCCGACGTGGACGCCGCTTTCGCCGTGCTGAAAGCCGCCGGCTATGACGAAGCGCTGCTGTACGAGCGCAGGCCCATCCCGCTGACAGCCGTGGAAAAGCTCACAGGAAAAAAGCAGTTTGAGGAACTCCTGGGCAGCTATGTCATCAAGCCGCCCGGCAAGCCGACGCTCGTCCCCGCGTCCGACAGGCGGGAACCCATTACGAATCAAATCACGGCGAAAGAAGCTTTCGCCGCTCAAAACTAACGTGCAAAGGAGAATCGAAACATGGCAATCGGCAAACCGACAAGCGTCACGACCAACGAAGTCCGTATCAGCTACGAACACCTATTAAAACCCCACGCCAATCAGCCCGGCGCGGAGGAAAAATACAGCGCCACGCTGCTGATTCCCAAGACCGACGTACAGACCAAACAGCGCATCGACGCCGCCATCCAGGCGGCGATACAGGAAGGCATCGCCGGCAAGTGGGGCGGCGCGCGCCCGGCCAATCCCGCCATCCCGATTTACGACGGCGACGGCCTGCGCCCCAACGGCGAGCCCTTCGGCCCCGAGTGCAAGGGGCACTGGGTCATGACCGCTTCCAGCAAACGAAAGCCCGAAATTGTGGACTTGAACCTGAACCCGATTCTGGACGCCACGGAAATCTACTCCGGCATGTACGCCCGGGTGAACGTCAACTTCTTCGCCTACAATACCGCCGGCAAGAAGGGCATCGGCTGCGGCCTGGGCCCGGTGCAGAAAACGAGGGACGGCGAGCCCCTGGGCGGCCGCGTCACCGCCGCGGAAGCCTTCGGTGACCTGCCGCCGGTGGGTGGCGACACGCCTGGCTACGGCCAACCCGGCTACATACCCAGCAACATCCACCCCATCACCGGCTTACCTTACTAACCCCGAAAGGAGAACAGCGCCATGCGGCACTTGCACGTGGACATTGAGACCTTCAGCAGCGTGGACATCAAAAAAGGAGGCCTGTACAAGTACGTACAGGCCCCCGACTTTCAAATTCTCCTGCTCGCCTACAGCCTGGACGGCTCCCCCGTGGAAGTGGTGGATCTGGCACAGGGGGAAAGCCTGCCGGAAGCGGTGCTCACGGCGCTGTTCGACCCCGGCGTAACAAAACACGCCTACAACGCCGCTTTCGAGTGGTACTGCCTTTCCCGGTATTTTACCCTGCCGGACCCTGCGGCATGGCTTTCCCAGTGGCGCTGCACCATGGTGCACGGGTTGTATCTGGGCTACACGGCGGGGCTGGACGTGACCGGCGAGGTGCTGGGCCTGCCGGCCGAACAGCTCAAATCCAAAACCGGCGCGGCGCTAATCCGCACCTTCAGCGTCCCCTGCAAGCCCACCTGGGCCAACGGCTTCCGCACGCGCGTTCTGCCGCAGCATGAGCCGGAGAAGTGGCGGCTGTTCAAAGAGTACTGCCGGCAGGATGTGGTGACGGAGATGGAAATCGCCCGCCGTTTGGCCGCCTTCCCGATGCCCGACGAGGAACAGCGGCTTTGGGAGTTGGACCAGAGCATCAACGCCCGGGGCGTGGCCGTGGACATGGAACTGGTTGAAGGCGCTATTGCCGTATCCGAGGAAGTGCGGCGGGCGCTGATGGAGGAAGCCGCCCGCCTGACGGGCCTTGCCAACCCCAACAGCCGGGAACAGCTTTTGTCCTGGCTGCAAAAGGAGCTGGCTGACGGGGAGCTGGACGACCTGCGCAAGGATACGGTGAAGGATTTGCTTGCCGGCGGGCTGGACAGTGACGCGGCCCGGCGGGTGCTGGAAATCCGGCAGGAGCTGGGCAAGACCAGCGTAAAGAAATACGCCGCCATGAAAGAGGCGGCGTGTGCGGACGGAAGAATCCGCGGATTATTGCAGTTTTACGGCGCCAACCGCACCGGGCGCTGGGCCGGTCGGCTGGTGCAGGTACATAACCTGCCGAGAAACATCGACGAAGCGCTGAACGCTACCATGGAGTGGGCAAGGGCGGCGGTGAAGCGGCGGGACACGGCGGCGCTGCGCTTCCTGTACGGCAGCGTGCCGGACGCTTTGTCCCAGCTTGTCCGCACGGCGTTTGTGCCAAAGCCGGGGCACGTGTTTCTGGTGGCCGACTTCTCCGCCATCGAAGCGCGCGTCATAGCGTGGCTTGCCGGCGAGACGTGGCGGCAGGAAGTGTTTGCCACCCACGGCAAGATATACGAGGCGTCGGCGTCCGCCATGTTCGGCGTGCCTATCGACGAAATCGGCAAAGGGTCGCCTTTGCGGCAGAAGGGGAAAGTCGCCGAGCTGGCGCTGGGCTATCAGGGCGGAACCGGCGCGCTGGTGGCCATGGGGGCTTTGAAAATGGGGCTTTCCGAGGAGGAGCTGCCCGAGATTGTCCAGCGCTGGCGACAGGCGAACCGGCGGATTGTGGATTTGTGGTACGCCGTGGAGAACGCGGCGCTGGAAGTCATGCGCACGGGGCAGCCGGCGGGCGTGCGCGGACTGGTGCTTGCCCGAGAAGGGGACATTGCTTCGGGGCAGGATTTTCTGACCGTTAGGCTGCCTTCGGGGAGAAAGCTGTACTATGTACGGCCGTTTCTGGCAAAGAACGAGCTGGGCAAGGAATCCCTGCACTACTGGGGTGTGAACGAGAAGAACAAGTGGGGGCAATTAAGCACTTACGGCGGCAAGCTGGTGGAAAACGCTGTGCAGGCCATCGCCCGTGACTGCCTGGCGCACGCGCTGACGAAGCTCACCGAAGCGGGGTTTGACGTGGTCTTTCACGTGCACGACGAGGTAGTCATCGAAGCGCCGGACGAAAGCCAGCTTGCCCGCGCCTGCGAAATCATGGGGCAGCCTATTCCGTGGGCGCCGGGTCTGCTGTTGAAGGCGGAGGGGTTTGCGACGGGGTGGTATCGGAAAGAGTGATATTAAAGATGGTTCTCAAGGTTTAAAAAAGTTTTGGCACTACGTGACAACCCATAAATCGTAAAATCGATTTGCCCGACAGCATACAAAGCTGATGATATGGGAACGCATTTTTCATAGTTGAAAATAACATAATTAAGTCCAGCAGGGGTGAGGGAGCTTTTATATATGACTCCATCATATTCATATTTAATACTCTTAAAATATTCTGATAATACTTGAGCAGGAAGATAATCTCGTAAGTCACCGCTGCTAACCGTAGAAAACGCTAGTACTAGAGCTGTGCATAGATCAAGTATGTCTTCATTAACTCCCTTTGGATTTCTGAGTCTTCTGTATGGTGCTGAATTAAACATCCGCAATTTTTCTTTAACTTCTATTTCTGCGACACTTACAACTGCGTTCAATGGTGGCCGGGTTTCAACAACTGCTGTGTATATGTCCTCTGCTGCATATAAGTATCGAATATACTTTGGGTTAGCACGCATATCAGAAACATAATTAGCTTTTTCTGGTGGCGGTACAAAACTATCAGCCGCACTATAACCTTCGAAAGCTGGCGAGGAATCTTGTATTGAATATTTTGTATGAGCTTCAGAAAAAATCTTGCTTTTTTCTTCTTTAAAGTCCTCATTATTTATTCCCAAAAAACTGTGAGTAAAAATGAGGTTACTGACGCTATTACATATGTAATCCTCAAATATTCTTGCGCGATATAAAATGGTGCCTGGTTCTACGAATGTGGTAAAAATCATGTTTCCAGGGGAGTTTTCTTTAGTATCTTTTTCAATCATGCTTTCAATGCGCTTTAGAAAAGGGTGTTCTTCATTAAAATAGCGATTCTTGTTAATTACAGTTTCCTTAAAATCTTGATACTCTGCTACTATCTTGAAATCCATATTGTTTAAATCCATAAACAACACCTGCCTCATTATCTCCCGAATTATACAGAATCTACCATTTCTTGTACCAACGTTCTAATTATTGCTTCTGAGGCAATGTTATCAAAAAATGTATAGTCTGTAAAGAGGTGTTCCCTCATGTTACACCACGACCGCAAAATTACCATCTCCATCGGCAGCAGCCGGCGGGCGACGAGCTGGCCCGCCTCGACAATCTGGTGGTCGGAGCTGGTGGAACGGCTGAAAACGC